>JAEIGA010005216.1_pt1 | contig 19941 bp, 16 predicted proteins | sample 9270691 | NCBI WGS metagenome assembly JAEIGA01 (sample SAMN17057246, study PRJNA624740) | gut metagenome | biome: biome; isolation source: fecal sample | host: Bos grunniens | place: China: Xizang | collected 2019 | reverse complement strand
GAGGAAATTGACCGCCTGTGCCTGAATGCCATGCGTTCGCTGCTGCTCCGGCGTGATGTGATTGTAGTGGCATCCGTTTCCTGCATATACGGTCTGGGCGCACCGGAGGATTACCGGAATCTGACCCTTTCGCTGCACGAAGGGCAGGAAATGGACCGCGATGCGATGCTGGCCTGCCTGGCAGAGCTGCTGTTCGAGCGCAATGACTACGATTTTCAGCGCGGGCGCTTCCGGGTGCGCGGCGATGTGGTGGAGGTATACCCCGCGCAGAGCGATGGCGAGGCGATACGCGTGGAATTCTTCGGCGACGAGATTGATGCCATCTCGCTCATTGATGCCGGCACAGGGCGCGTGCGAGAGCGTTTGCAGAGCTACCTCTTCTTCCCGGTCAAACAGTATGTTTCTGCCCCGGAAAAGCGCCTGCCGGCCATCCAGAGTATCCGCCGTGAACTGGCAGAGCGCGTGGAGTGGTTCGAGAAGAACAACAAGCTTATCGAAGCTCAGCGCCTCAAGATGCGCACCGATTACGACCTGGAGCTCATCAACGAAATAGGCTTCTGCAAGGGGATTGAGAACTACTCGCGCCACCTGGCAGGCCGCGCCCCGGGCAGCACCCCTTCCACCCTGCAGGATTACTTTCCGGCAGACCATCTCACCATTATTGACGAATCGCACGCCACCGTGCCGCAGATAGGCGGCATGTACGAGGGAGACCGCTCCCGCAAACAAGTGCTCATTGACCATGGGTTCCGCCTCCCCTCCGCGCTGGATAACCGCCCGCTGCGGTTTGATGAGTTCATGAACCGCCAGGCTCAGCTGGTTTATGTTTCTGCAACGCCGGGACCTTTTGAATATGTGAACTGCGTGGCGGGCAACAAGAGCTACATACCAGTGCTGAAAGCAAAGCGTGGCAACACCCACGCCCGCAGCCGCGAGGCCAGCCAGGCCATCACCCATGCGCCGGAGGGCTTCCGCGGTGTGTTCTTCCACCACCTCAGTGAACTGCGCGTGCCGCCGCATTCCAGCGCCGCCCCGGTGGAAAGTTTCAACCCGCGAGGGCTTGCGCAGCCGCTTATTGTGGAGCAGCTGATCCGCCCCACGGGGCTGCTGGAGCCCGGAATCACCCTGCACCCGCTCGATGGCCAGATTGATAAAACCATTGAGCTGTGCCGCCAGCGTGTTTCCGTGCGCGAGCGCGTGCTGGTGACCACCCTCACCAAACGCACGGCGGAGGATTTGACGGATTATCTCCGCAAGGTCGGTCTGGAGGTGGAATATATCCATGCTGATGTGGATGCCATTGAACGTGTGGAGATTCTGCGCAAATTGCGTGCCGGTAAGGTCGATATCCTGGTGGGTATCAACCTGCTGCGCGAAGGCCTCGATTTGCCCGAAGTCTCCCTCGTCTGCATTCTCGATGCCGATAAGGAGGGCTTCCTGCGCAATGAAACCAGTCTGGTGCAGACCGCCGGGCGCGCCGCGCGCCATGTGCATGGCGAATGTGTGCTTTTCTGCGACGTGGTGACGGATTCCATACGCCGCCTGGTGGAGGAAAGTGACCGCCGCCGCGCTATTCAACAGGCTTATAACGAGGCGCACGGCATCACCCCGCAGAGTGTCAGCCGCGGTGACCAGAGCACCTTGCGCCTTTATACGCCGGACGATGCACTTGAAGACACCGATGATGATTTCGGGGTTCTCATGGCCGGGGAGGGGGATGATGCTCCCACCGATGTGCCGGCTGCCATTGCCCGTCTTGAGAAAGAGATGCGCGAAGCTGCCGCACGCCTTGATTTTGAGGTGGCGGCTGTGCTTCGCGATAAAATCAATCTCTTGAAGAACGACAAGCGTCCCAACGTCCGCCGCTGAGCGTTGGCGCTCCGGCTGGGATATAAAGCTTGAAAAATGGGGTTGAATCTGTTAAGATGAGGGTTCACCTGTACCTCAAATACATATTATGAGCGCTATTCCGAATGTACTGGCCGGGCGTTACGCCTCTGATTCTATGAAAGCCATCTGGTCCGCTGAAGGTCGCATTGTGCTGGAGCGTGAGTTCTGGATTGCAGTGATGAAGGCTCAGAAAGACCTGGGTCTGGATATTCCGCAGGAGGCGATTGATGCCTACGAGCGTGTGAAAGGGCAGGTGGATGTGGACAGCATCAACGCCCGCGAACGCGTGACCCGCCACGATGTGAAGGCACGCATTGAGGAGTTCTGCGACCTGGCCGGGCACGAGCATATCCACAAGGGCATGACCAGCCGCGACCTTACCGAGAATGTGGAGCAGCTGCAGATCTGGCGCTCCATGCATATTATCCGCGACAAGGCGGTGGCGGTGCTCGACCGCATGGCCAAGTGCGCCAACGGATGGCGCGATATGGTGTTTGCTGCCCGCACTCACAATGTGGCCGCCCAGGCCACGACCATGGGCAAGCGCGTGGCTATGTTCGGTGAGGAAATTGTGCACTGGGCCTGGGCCTGGGTGAGCATGATGGAGCGCTACCGCGTGCGCGGTCTCAAGGGCGCCGTGGGTACCCAGCTGGACCAGCTTTCCCTCTTTGCCAAGAACCCGGAGACGGTGCGCGAACTCGAAAGCCGCATCTGCGCGCATCTGGGTATTTCCTCCAAGTGGATGAATGTGGGCCAGGTGTATCCCCGCTCGCTTGATTTTGAGATTATTTCCGGTCTGGTGGGTCTGGCAAGCGGACCGAGCAGTTTCTGCAAGACCTGGCGCCTCATGGTGGGGCATGAGCTCTGCACTGAGGGCTTTGCCAAGGGGCAGACCGGCTCCAGCGCCATGCCGCACAAGATGAACCCCCGCTCCTGCGAGCGTGTGAATGGTTTCCACGCTATCCTGAAGGGTCACCTCACCATGATTGGCGGCATTATCGGCGACCAGTGGAACGAGGGTGATGTGTCCTGCTCCGTGGTGCGCCGCTGCGTGCTGCCGGATGCCTTCCTGGCGGCAGATGGCCTGTTCGAGACTTTTATCACCGTGCTGGACCAGATGGGTATGTACGAACCCGTGGTGCGCACAGAGCTGAACCGCTACCTGCCGTTCCTGATGACTACCACTATCATGATGGCTGCCGTGAAGCGCGGCGTGGGGCGCGAGACGGCGCACGAGGTTATCAAGGAACACGCTGTGGCGGTGTCCAATGACCTGCGCAATGGGCTTATTTCCACCAATGACCTGCTGGACCGCCTGGGGGCTGATGGCCGCCTGATGCTGACCCGTGAGGAAATTCAGGAGATTTACGACGCCAACGCCGGCGATACCGGTATGGCTGCCCAGCAGGTGGATGCTTTTGCCGCCATGGTGCAGGAGCTCGCTACCCGTTTCCCGGATGGCGTGGGCTACGTGCCGGGTGCTATTCTGTAATGCTCATCTATGGCTGCAGGGCAGGAACAGCTTCTGTTTGACAACGGCGCTTACCGCCTCACGAGCACCCGGCTGGAGCAGCCGGGGCTTGTGGCGGAGCTGGTGTCGCCCACCTGCCTGCGTATTTCGCGCGAGGGGGCTGTGCGCGAGGTGCAGATTCCTGCCGCCTTGCCGGAGGGGTGCGCCGGTGTGCGCAGTTCCATTCCTGTGCTGCAGGCTATGTATACCCTGGCGGCACATGAACTGCAGGCCAATATCACCCCGGAGGGTGTCATGCTGGCCGGTGCCAGCTGGTCTGCCGTGTGGACGCGCGATATGGCATTTGCCGCAGCCCTGGGCACGGCTCTGGCTGCCCCGGAGGCTACACGCCTCAGCCTGGAGTCGCGTGTGCGCGACGGCGTGGTGCTGCAGGATACCGGTACGGGTGGAGGCTGGCCGGTTTCTACAGATCGCGTGGTCTGGGCACTGGGTGCGTGGGCGCTGTATCAGGCGCAGGGGGATAAGGGCTGGCTTTCCTGGTGCACGGAGGTGCTCTCCGCTACGCTGGCGCAGGATGCCGCCGTGCTTCCGGCAGATAAAGTGCTGCGCCCCGGTGAGACTTCCTTCATCGACTGGCGGGAGCAGAGCTATCCGGATTGGATGACCCCGGCGGATATTGCTGCTTCCTGTGCCTTCGGCACCAATGTGCTGCATTATATCTGCCGCCAGTTGCTGGCACGTATGCTGCGTGAGCTGAACCGCGATGCGGAAGCTGCCACTTATGCAGAGGAGGCTGCGGCGCTGGGGGCTGCCATCAAAGAAAACTTCCGCAGTGCAGGGGGTGCGCACTATGGTATCATGCGCACCGCAGAGGGCTACCTGGATGACCGCGTGGATTCCCTGGCCACGGCGCTGGCGGTGCTTTGCGGGCTGGCTGGTGACCAGGGTACGGCATTGCTGCAGCATCTGCCGCGCTCGCCTTTCGGTACGCCGGTGTTCACGCCCTATAAATCCCGCCAGGAGAAAGCATACCATAACCGCAGTGTGTGGCCGTTTGTGGAGGCATACGTGCTCATGGCGCAGGCTGAGCAGCAGAATGCGGAGGGTGCAGCGTTTTCCATGGCCTCCCTGCTGCGTGCGGCTATGGCTTTTGGCTCTAATAAGGAGAATTTTCATGCCGAAAGCGGTGAAGCCGGCGGTACGATTCAGAACTCCGACCGCCAGCTGTGGAGTGTGGCGGGCATGCTGGGCATGTATTACTACGCCCTGTTCGGGATTCAGTATGAGGGGGATAATCTGGTGATTGCGCCTTGTGTGCCCCGGGAATACCGCGGCAGCCACTGGCTCATGGGACTGCGCATCCGCAATATGGTGCTGGATATCCATGTGAACGGATACGGTACCGAGGTGTGGTCGGTCATGGTGAACGGCAAGCCGGATTCGCCCATTATTCCGTTGGATACCGAGGGCCGCATTCAGATTGAGCTGGAACTGATGCCCGCAGAGGGTGAAGTTGCCCCCGTGCAGCCGACAGCGGCGCAGGAGGATTTATCTGAGCCTGAGTGGGATGCCCCCAGTGCGGAATTACTGCGCTGGCATCCTGTACCCGGGGCAGATTCCTACAATGTGTTCCGCAATGGTGTGGCGTTTTCTGCCACGCTGGATTGCCAGTGCGCGCTGCCACCCGTCAAGGCGCTTTATACCGAGTACACCGTGCAGGCTGTCAATGCGCATACCAGCTCGTGTTTCAGCAAGCCGTTTGAATACGTGCAGGCTGGCGGGCGCACCATGTTGAAGCCACTGCGCATAGGGGAGCAGGGCGAGTTTGAGGTGGAGCAGGGGCAGGCCTGGCTCGATACCCGCACCTGCACAGCCCGTCTGGATTATGAACCGGTGAATCTGGAGGCGGGTACTTACGCGGTGCGCGTGTTCTACAGTAATGCCACCAATTCACTGCGCGATGGCGATACCTGCGCCTTGCGCGAGCTGGTGGTGGACGGTGAAAGCTGTGGCGTGATGCTGATGCCGCACAATACCGAGGCGGGCTGCTGGGAGGATTACGCCCGCTCAGCCGCATTGCGGGTGGAGCTGCCGGCCGGCACGCACCAGTTCTCGCTCTGTTACACGACCCGCTGCGCCAATACCAACGGTTCGGTTAACCAGTGCATGGTGCGGAATCTGGAAATCACGCGTCTGGCCTGAAGGGACTTTATTTGAGCAGTTTGTCGATGAAGTACTCACCGCTTGTCATCCAGCAGCGGATGGTGAGCCCCGCCAGGAATGCCAGCGCCAGAATGGCTATGACATAGAGACGGCGCAGAATGATGTGAATGACTCCATCTTCTACAGTCTGTACAACGGTGGTTACCTGAGTGTGTTTCGCCTTTTTCTTCTTCTTCTTCCTGGGTGCTGCTTTTTCAGGCTCAGACTCCGGTTCCTGGGTGACCTCTTGTGCGGGGGGGGCGGTGTCTGGTGCGGCGGTTGCCTCATCATTATACATGAGCATCGTTGAGCCGAGGCTGTATACAACGTGCGGCATGAGAACAACGGCTTGCACCAGGTTTCCTTCTGCCAGAATGGTGGCGCCTTCAACGGCGGGTGAGAGCACGCGACCTTCCGGTTGAATGGATATGATGCAGTGCTGCGGCAGCATATCAGGAATATGCGGCAGGGAAATGTGGCAATCTGCGCCGCTGCCGATGATAACTGCTGAGCCATCATCCGGAAGGAGGAAACGTAAATCTTTGCCTACAGAATCGATGAGGTCGATGTATGCCATATATGTGTTTTTTCTGAATGCTACTTGCTGAGGTTGTCTATTGCCTCCTCAATGGTTTGAATAATCTGCTCTTCATCCACCAGGCGTCCCTTGCCGCATGTGCCGCAGGCAAGCATGCCTTCCTCCGCCGGGCCGATGATACTGTGCCCCTTGCGTGCTGCCAGTGCGGCTGCGTTAGCCTGGGTGGCGGGGTGTTCCCACATCATGCCGTTCATGGCGGGGAAGATGAGCACCGGCCCGCGGTATGCCAGATACAGGCTGGTCAGGGCGTTCGGGCATTGGCCGTGCGCCATGCAGGCCATGGTGTTGGCAGAGGCGGGCACTATGGCCAGCACATCGGCGCGCTGCGCCAGGTCAATGTGCACGGGTACCCAGCTGCCGGTTTCATCTTCAAACGTGGTGATAACCGGATTGCGCGAAAGCGTCATGAGCGTGAGCGGGGTCACGAATTCAAGCGCGGCAGGGGTGCACACGCAGTGCACCTCGTGCCCCAGCTTGACTAGTCGCGATGCCACGCCGGCTGCTTTATATGCCGCAATGGAACCGCAGACTCCCAGTACGATTGTTGCCATGGCGCTTTCGGTGGCAGAGCGTTTTTATCAGCAGGCGGAGGGGTCGAACTCCACAATCATGTTGATTTCCACAGCCACGCCGAGCGGCAGGCTCGGCACGCCCACGGCAGAGCGGGTGTGCGCGGCTTCCGGTCCCAGCAGTTCCACCAGCAGGTCTGAAGCGCCGTTGAGCACCTTCGCCTGGTCGGTGAAATCGGGCGTGCAGTTCACAAAACCATTCACCGCCACAATTTTGCGCAGCGGGGCAAAGCTGCCCAGCTCGGCCTGGATCACGGCCAGACGGTTCAGGATGGCGGCCTGGGCGGCGCGCTGACCTTCCTCGATGCTGACTTCTGCCCCGAGCTTGCCGTAGATGGCCACATCACCGTTGATGGAGATGCCGCCGGAGAGGTGCAGGTAATTGCCGGTGCGGATGCACTGAACATAGGAACCAACAGGTGCGGGGGCGGGGTTGAGCTTCAGCCCTTTCTTTTCAAGTGCTTCGAAATTGAAATTCATAATCGTATCGTTACTTTGGCTGATGCCAGCATACACCGCAGAAGCCCGCTTGGCAAGGAAAAACAAAGAAGCCCGGCAAGTTGACTTGCTGGGCTTCTTACTCCGGCGGTTGGGATCGAACCAACGACCTAATGATTAACAGTCATCCGCTCTTCCGCTGAGCTACGCCGGATTTTGCTTCCCCCGTAGCCGGGGTGCGGGCAGATATTACTACTTTGCCCGCATCATTGCAAGTCTTTTTTGGAAAAAAATGAATTTTTATTGCAAATTGGGTCTCAAAAGGGGTAAAATACGCCCATGAGCAGCCCGAATTCTTCTGCCTGGACCCTCCGGTTTTCACTTTTTGGCATTCCTGTGCGCATTCAGCCCATATCCTGGGTGGTGCTGGCTATACTTGGCGGCGCGTTCGGGGTGGATGACGGAGGGGATATGAGGCGTGTGCTGACGTTTGTGGTGGCAGCTATGCTGGTGCTGCTGGTGCATGAGTTCGGGCACGCGCTTACCGGGCGCAGTACCGGGGCTCAGGTGGAGGGTATCGAGATTGCCGGTATGGGCGGCACTACGTCTTTCAGCACGTTATCTGCCACGCGCCGGGGGTTCATGCTGACCTTGCTGGCCGGACCGCTGGCATCACTGCTGCTGGGTGCTCTGCTGGGGTTGATGTTCGGGTTGCAGATAGGAAATGCCTGGGTGGGGCTTCGTCTGGCATTTGAAATGCCCTGGGCCGATACGCTGAGCCTGGATTTGCAGCAGCAGCTGATGGTGGGGCTTTATACGCACTCTGTGCCGGAGTTTCTTATACAGTTCTACACCACCGGTATGCTGGTGTGTTTCTGGTGGAGCTTGTTCAACCTGCTGCCCGTCTTTCCGCTGGATGGCGGAAAATTGCTGGGTTCTGTGCTCAATAACTACAAAATTCCCTGCGTGCTGGGGCTGGTGGTATGCGCCGGGCTGGGCATCTGGGCCTTGCTGGAAGCCCAGTGGTTCAATGTGCTGATTCTGGGCTACCTCGGCTATATCAACTGGCAGTATCTGAGCGTTTTCCGCCGTCCCAGGTAAGGCCGTGGAGGGGGGCAGGACTGAGATCCTGTGCTCCGCCCCGAATCCCTCATTTGTCGGGATGCGCTGGCTCAGCTCTGCATCAGCAGGTTAACCGGATTATACAGCAGGGCGCCCAGGCGCGCGGCTATGCGGTTGGCAACAGCCGGTTCCAGTGTGTTGGAAATGAAGAATGTGTAGGGCAAATCCACGGAGCGGAGGTCTTCACCACCTGCGCGGATTTCTGTTTTGGGTGAGTGCCCCCGCGTGACAAAGGCAAATTGCGGGCGGTGGTTGCAGCCCAGGGAATCGGCTATCTGCTGGCGGGTGGTATCGGTGTCGCACACGGTGATATGCGGGCAGAAACCAGCCGGAATGTCCGTGTTCTCTTTCTGGCGTTCCTTGGCAATGCGGTATACGCTCTTGCGGGCTGCATCGCGGATGTGCATCACCTTCTTGCCCGATTCGGCAAAGAGCAGCAGGTTGACTTCTTCGCCCTCGGGCAGCCAGCTGCGGTGCTCCATGCAGGCTTTCACCGCTGCGCGGATAATGAAATCAAACAGGGCGTAGCGCTGCTCCAGCAGCTTTTCGCACTGTACGGCAATGGGCAGGCTGATGCGGGCCAGCGCTCCCATATTCACCACATTGTCGTACACGTAGTATCCGTCCACCTCCGGCCCGGTCGGGGGTATGGCAAAATCCTGCACCACGGTTTCGCCGTGGCGGCGGGGCGGGGTGCTTGCCGCCGGGGTATCCACATCTGCCGCCATGATGCGTCCGCGTGGCCCGGTGCCGCGCAGTGTGGCGGGGTCTATTCCTTTCTTCTGGCAGATTTTGCGGGCAAGGGGGGAAATGAGCATGGCAGTGAGTGGAGGAGGTGGAGAGAGAAGTTGCTGCGGGGTGCCGGCGGGCACCCCGCGTGGGTTGAATTCAGCTTCAGGCCTGGTAGCGCAGTTCGCCGTCGATGATGGTCATCACGGTGTCGTACTCCGCGTTGAGCACCACCATGTCAGCGGTGTAGCCAGGGGCAATCTTGCCGAGATCGTGCAGGCCGAGGCTCTGAGCCTGGTTCCAGGAGGTGGCTTTCACCAGTTCGCAGAGCGGTTTGCCGGTGAGTTCCTGCACGTTCTTGAGACCCTTGGCATAGCGCAGGGTGGAGCCGGCCAGGTTGCCGCTTTCCAGGCGTGCCACGCCGCCCTTCACGATGATGGGCAGGCCGCCCAGCTGGCCGGGGCCATCGGGCATCCAGGAGCATGCCAGGGAGTCGGTAATCATAATCATCTGGTCAATGCCCTTGTTGGTGAAGGTGAGCTTGAGCATGTCCTCGCACAGGTGAATCTTGTCGCAGATGATTTCAATCTTGATGTCCTTATCAAGCATGCCGGAGCCCACAAGACCGATTTCGCGGTGGTGCTGGGGGCTCATCTGGTTGCAGAAGTGGGTCAGGTGTTTCAGACCGGCTGCCTTGGCTTTCTTGAAGTCGGCATAGCTGGCGGCAGAGTGACCGGCGGAGCAGGTGATGCCGGCTGCGGTGGCTTTGTTGATGAAGTCGATGGAGCCGGGCATTTCCGGAGCCATGGAGATGAGCAGCACCGGGTAAATGTCGTTGAGCATGGCGACTTCCTCATAGTCTGCCGGGCGCACGAAAGCGGGGTTCTGGGCGCCGCACTGCTTCGGGTTGATGTAGGGCCCTTCCAGGTGCACGCCGGGGGTCTTGGAGCCATTCGGACTGGCGGCGTATTCCTTCACCACGGTGCAGACATCGGCCAGGGTCTTGGTGCCCAGGGTCAGGGTGGTGGGCAGCCAGGTGGTCACGCCTTCCTTCATCTTGCAGTCGGCGATGGTGCGGATGCTTTCCACCGTGCAGTCGCAGGTGTCGCAGCCACCGGCGCCGTGGGAGTGGATGTCGATGAAGCCGGGCATGAGCATGTTGCCGCCGGCGTCGATGGTCTTGTCAGCTTCGGCAGTCTCGCCGGGCTGCAGCACAGCGATAATCTTGCTGCCTTCCACAAGAACAGAGCCGCCGGGCAGATCGATGCCGGGGGAGATGATATGGGCGTTTGTAATAAGTGTCTTCATAATCAGTGAGTATTAGGGGTACACAGCAGGGTCATTCCTACTGTTTACGAAGTAATTCTACCTGTATCCCCACCACGATGCAAGGCAAAAGCGCAGAATAATGATATTTTTCAGTTTTGGTTGGAGAGAGATTGTTTTTGAACTTGAAAAACAGTACAGGAAATAGTACCATGCCACCCGCAGCACTTTGAGTAACATGAGCCCAGAAACGGATGCGAAACCTGATTTGAAAGCCGGCGCCCGCCCGCTGGCCGCCGCCAATGTGGTGATGCCTCAGGCCCCGCAGGTGGAAAAGAGCCTGCTGGCCATGATGACGATTGACCCGAGCAATATTGTGTCGCAGTGCGTGTCCAAGGGCATGACCGGGGACTTTTTCTACATTCCCGCGCACCGTATTCTGTGGGAGATATTCCGCGAACGCTACGATAAGGGCATCCCGATTGACGTGACCTCCATCATGCAGCAGCTGGCGGATAAAAAGCAACTGGAGGCAGTAGGCGGCGCTTCCGGGTTGATGGATGTCTTCTCCTATGCCACCAATACCGGGTTGTTCAACCTGCATTTTGATACCCTTAAGGAAAAATACATACGCCGCAGCATCATTCTGACCGCTAACCAGGCCAGCGAATCTGCCTACACCAGCGAGGCAGAGGTGGATGCCCTGCTGGATGAAACCGAACAGGCGGTGCTGAAAATCCGCCAGAGCACAGACAAGGGCGGTGAATGGAAACTGAGTGCCGATATTGCCGCCGCTGTGACCAACATGGAGCGCATGATGAGCAGCAAGGGCGAAGTGCTGGGGCTCACCACGGGCTACCCCCGCCTGGATACCATGATTAACGGGCTCAAAGGTGGTGAATTGTTCATCATTGCCGCGCGTCCCTCCATGGGTAAGACTTCGTTCCTGCTCAATATCATGGAGCACCTGGCGCTGAATGTCAAAAAGCCCATTCTCATCTTCTCCTGCGAAATGCCCAGCGTGCAGCTGGTGGAGCGTCTGCTCTACGCCCGCAGCGGCGTGAGCAAGCAGGTGCTGGTGGCGCAGCGCGGCAGCGTGGTCAAGGAGGACCTCAAACGCATTAAATACGCCATCAACGAACTCAAAGCCAGTAAGATTGTGATTGATGACACCGCGGCAATCTCCATTGCCGAGCTGCGCGCCAAGGCCCGCCGCGTCATGCGCGACCACCCGGATTTGTGCTGCATAGGCATTGACTACCTGCAGCTCATGCGCTCCCACACCAAGCAGGCTCAGAACAGCCGCGAACGCGAAATTGCTGAAATTTCCGGCGGTCTCAAGAGCCTGGCAAAGGAGCTCAACCTGCCCATCATTGCCCTGGCTCAGCTGAACCGTGGCCCGGAAAACCGCCCCGGTAAGAACAAGGGCGTGCCCATGATGAGTGACTTGCGTGAATCCGGCGCTATCGAGCAGGACGCCGACATGATTGGCCTGCTGTACCGCATGGCTTATTACGCGGAGGATGATGAGGAACGCGAAAATGTGGGTTCGGATGCCAATCTGGCACTTTCCAAGAACCGAAATGGCCCTACGGGTGATATTCCGCTCACCTTCATACCGGAGCTGATGCGGTTCACCCCGCGCATACCGCGCGCCGATGAAGAAGAAGGAGAAGGCTGATGCGTTTGCTTCCATACCTTCTGCTGCTGTTGGTTGCCGCGTGTGCAGCGCCGGCTGTGGAAGTGGATTTTCCCGGCCCGCCTACAGAAGCAGTGGTGCTGGATATCGGGCATTCCAGCCGCGACAGCGGCGCCATCACCCCGGTGCTGGCCAATGGGAAACGCCTCTCGGAGTTTGATTTCTGGTATGAGTATTGCTACTATACCAGGAAAGTGATTCAGGATGCCGGGTTTGCCTGCGTGGTGTGCAACCGCGGTATGGCCCCGGAGGGGGAGAAATACAAACCCTGGGCAAAACGCGCCGATGTGCAGCACCTCGGCAAACCCACAGATACGCTGCGCCGCCGGGCTTCCGTTTACTCGCCGGACCGCGTGGCTGCCGGTATCAACAGCGCTGATTATGCCGTATATCGCAAAGCTCCCGCCATGGTGTTTCTGCACCATAACAGCCTGGGCTCGCGGTGGTCTACCTCTGCTATGCCTGCCCTCATCCTGACCAACCGTTACAATGGGCGGGCTCTGGCAGAATCAGTGGCAGAGACGCTCAATCATACGATTCTCAACCACGGTATGGAGAATGGCGGGCGCGAATGCACGGTGGAGACCCGCCATGTGGATGCCTCCCGCGGTGGCGGCTGGCTCAACGTGTGCGATGACGCCGGTATCCCCGCCATTATTCTGGAAGCGGCGTTCATGAACAACCGCAACCATGTGAATTTCCTCAACAACCCGGAAACCGCCCGCCAGTACGCTGAGGCAGTGGGACATGGTGTGGTGCATTACCTGAAAAACCGCCGCACGCCTCCCCGCAAGCGCTCGGATTTCAACGTGCCCGATGAAGGTTCGTTCGGCTATGTGGCGGAGTCCCGCCGGTACAAATGGGAGATACCCGGAGCGCGGTATTTTTACCGTGAGCGTCAATCAACCGCGGGGTGGAAGACTGATGATGCGGGGAGCCGCCGCCGCAAGCTGGTGAAGAGGGTTACTGGCCAGAAAGGCCGCAAGAAGCTTAAGCGCCGCACATGCGAGCACAAGCCCCGGAGCATCGGCGCTGACGATAAGAAGTAACAGCAGCGGCAGCACTGTGATACGCGCTATCAGCTGCCATTTTGCCGCAGCCATGCGCGGGATATTGACCACGGCAACCAGCAGCAGCACTACCCCGAGGATGGCAGGCAGCTCCGCCTGCCGGTAAAGCAGCAGCTTGCCGCAGCACAGGGTATATACCCAGCATACCGGCGAGAGCGGCGCCAGTATGGCTGCCACGCTTACAATCCAGCGGGTGATGACGGAGCCCCGCTCAGCCAGCAGCACGATGTGGCTCCACACGGCCAGTATGGTGAGCAGGGCAAACACAACATGCAGCAGCAGGGAGGAGAGCATCCCGCAGGCGATACCCGCCAGCGGTTGATACGAAAGCAGGAACAGCGGCTCCGCCAGTGCCAGCCCCGCGCAGGCATACAGGCAGTAGCGCGTGCCGGTGGCCAGCCAGGCTGCGGTGTTGCGCACCGCGGGCAGAATCAGGTATTCAGGCGTTTCCATCTTCCGGGGCAGGGGGCAGGGGTGCAAAACCTATGGGGAAACGCGCCTTCCCGCTCATATCCGTCAGCACGCGGCACTGGGTATAGCCCAGCTCCTGCATGAAATCGCGCACGGCGGGCCCCTGGTCATGCCCCACCTCCAGCATCACCAGCGCACGTGGCGCCAGGTGCGGCAGGGCTTCTTTCAGAAACCGGCGCACAATATCCAGCCCGTCAGCCCCGCCGTAGAGCGCGGTGGCGGGGTCGTGCTGCACTTCGGTGGAAACTTCCTCACCTTCGGGAATGTAGGGCAGGTTTGCCAGTGCCAGCTGAAAAAGCCCTTCCGGCGGTTGCACGGCGCCTTCTGCCGGCGCATCCCAGGCAGAGAAAAGGTCACTGCGGTAGGTCTTCACCCGTGCACCCAGGGCGGTGGCGTTCTCCAGCGTAAGGGAGAGCGCGGCCTCCGATATATCGGCCATGATGACTTCCGGATGCTGGCGGGCAAGTTCCAGAGCCAGGGTAATGCCGATGATGCCGCTGCCGCACCCCATGTCCAGCACGCGCATGCCCGCGCTGCGTGGAGCCATCTGCAGCGCGAGCTCCACGAGCTCCTCTGTTTCCGGGCGGGGAATGAGGGCGCGTGCATCGGTGCGGAACTCGCGGCGGTAAAACTCCGTGCTGCCCAGCAGGTGCTGCAGGGGCTCGCCCTGGCCGCGTCGGCGCAGCAGTTCGCGCAGCGGCGCCAGTTTGTCCTCCGGCAGCGGGTCTTCGTAGTGCAGGTACAGCCAGGTCTTGTTGCAGCCCAGCACATGAACCAGCAGGCTCTGCATGGAATGCCGGGCGCCTTGCACCCCACGCGATTCCAGATACTCCGTGCCGCTGCTCAGAACTTCCTGAATGGTCTTCATGACTTCAATTCATCCATGCGTTCTTCCATTTCCACATGCTGCATGCGGGTAATCACCTCATCCAGCGCGCCGGTTGTTACCACGATGTCCAGGTTGTACGCCGTGTAGCCGATGCGGTGGTCGGTAAAGCGATTCTGGGGGAAATTGTACGTGCGGATTTTTTCCTCGCGGCCACCGCTGCCGATGAGGGCACGGCGCTGGGCGGAGTACGACTCCTGCGCCTCGCGCTGCTTCATTTCAAACAGGCGGGCGCGCAGAATCCGCATGCCGGTTTCTTTGTTCTTCAGCTGGGAGCGTTCGTTTTCGCAACGCACCATGATACCCGTGGGAAGGTGGAATATCTGCACTGCAGATTCCGTGCGGTTCACGTGCTGGCCGCCGGCGCCACCGGCGCGGCAGGTTTCAATGCGCAAATCTTCCGGGCGGATTTCGACGTCCACTTCTTCTGCTTCGGGCAGCACAGCTACCGTGGCAGTGCTGGTGTGAATGCGTCCCTGGGTTTCTGTGGCCGGCACGCGCTGCACGCGGTGTACGCCGCTTTCGTATTTCAGGTAGCGGAACACCTCCTCGCCGGAGATGCGTGCCGTTACTTCCTTGAACCCGCCTATATCGTTCGGGCTGGCATCCAGCACCTCTACACGCCAGCCACGGCTTTCGGCATAGCGCTGGTACATGCCCAGCAAATCACCCGCAAACAACGCCGCCTCATCCCCGCCTGTGCCGGCGCGTATTTCCACCAGCGCGTCGCGGTCTTCCGTAGCATCGCGCGGCAGCAGACTGTACTGTATCTGTTCGGTGAGCTTTTCCACCCGCGGTTCCAGTTCTTCCAGCTCTGCCGCGGCCAGCTCTGCCATTTCTGGGTCATCGCTTCCGGCAAGCTCGCGGTTTTCCTCAATCTGCTGCAGAGTCTGCTGCAGGCTTTCCCAGTCCCGCAGCAGTTCCTGGGTGCGCCGGTGCTCGCGCATCAGCTCGCCGGCGCGCTGCCTGTCCTGGAATAACTCCGGGTCTGCTATCTGTGTCTCCAGCTCGGCTAGTCTCTCCCGGCGCTTGTCGATGAGGGGGGCGTAATCCATACCTGCCGCCCATTCTAGCTTACTACCCCAGAGCGCGCAAGTGCAATCTGCGTGCAGGTAATACATATTTTAGGCTTGCCAGCTCTTCTGTTGTGTGGTACAAGTACCTCCGCACAGCCCACGCTGGCTGTGTGCACTGCGTGGTCTCGTGGTGTAAAGGTAGCACTAGGGATTTTGATTCCCTCTGTCTAGGTTCGAATCCTGGCGAGACTACTGGATAAAATCTCCTGAGCGTTTGTTATAAACGGTCAGGAGATTTTTTTATTGCTCAGCGTTGTACCTGATCTGTGTCAAAAAAATCCCCTTCTGCCGGTGGTTGGCAGAAGGGGTAAAGTAGAATGGATATACGCAGAGGCTTTATTCTTCTTCCTCTTCGTCAGAGAAGTCATCCTCCTCTTCTTCAGCGGATTCTTCCTCTTCGGAGCTTTCTTCTTCCTCTTCGTCGGAAGATTCTTCCTCTTCCTCGTCAGCAGAATCCTCCTCATCTTCAGAGGTTTCTTCTTCTTCGTCGCCGGAGTCTTCCTCTTCGGTAGTCTCATCGCCCTCAGCATTTTCGGCGGGCGTTTCGTCGCTTTCTTCGTTGGCTGCCTTCATGGCGGCGATGCGGGCTTCTTCTGCAGCGCGTTCAGCATCTTCCTCTGCCTTGGTCTTGGGCTTGGAAATCAGGTACTTGGCGTCAGTCAGACCAGTTGCCTTGCGGGCGTCGACTCGGTAGGCATCAAATCCGGTCTCGTGCAGGTAGGTCATGATGGCGTCGGAAAGTTCGCGGCGCTGCTTGCCTTCGTACACATACATCTTGTAGGCACCAACGAAGGGCAGGTCCCATGCGGCAACGCCGTCGCGGGGAATGAGCACGCCCACCAGGTTTGCATTGCCGTCAGAGCAGATACCCCAGACGCGCTGCTTGCCGCGGGGGGAGGTCATGGCCACGTAGTACTGCGGGTAGGCATATGAGAAATCCTTGATGACGGAACCGCGCAGCCAGGCATCCAGAGCGCGTCGTGCATTGTCCGGCATGGGGCCGGCCTCGGTGCAGAGGCGGTTCTTGGGGGATGAGGCATCGTTATAGCTGAAAATGGTTACATTGGTGCCTTCGCGCAGCTGTTCTGCACGGGTTTGCGTGGGCTGGGTTGTGGTAACCTTGCAGGAAGAGATGAGAAGCGCTGCGGCAGCCATACCACAGGTCAAGGCAATACGTTTGAAGAGATGGAAATGTTTCATGGCATTCGATGACCCTCATTCTAGCCAATATGCAAGGGAAATGACAAGCAAAAATTTACGATTCGGGCAAAAAAAGTCAATTTCGAGGTGTAACGAATGATATTTGGTCTGGAAATTTGGTGCACATGCGTAAAATGGGCTTGACGCAGCGCGCGCATGAGGGCAGAATTGAAAAAGTATGAAGTTTGTTCACAGTTTTTTGCACATGAATAAGCGCGTGGCAACAGCGCTGGCAGTGGGTATGCCTGTTTTTCTGACAGGATGTGATGAAAAAGAGGTTGCCGCGCCAGCGGAGACTCCGGTAGTGGCAGAGACACCGGCACCGGTAGTGCCGGAGGTGAACGCGCTGCAGGAGGCCAGGGAAGCTCTGTTTAATCATGCGGTGTATACACTTGCTGCCAAGGTAAGCAGCCCCGATAAGTTCCCTGAGCTGAATTCGACGGTGAAGGATATGCTGGAGATGATGCGTTCCTATTACGTTGAGCTGCAGAAGGGTGAGGCTACGGAGGAGCGCGCTCGCCTGGCTCTGCAGATTGCTGCAACCACGCGTGAGCTTGGGGCTGTGTCGAAAGCGCAGGGTGAATACGAGAATGCTCTGAAAGAAGTCAATGCCCTGCCTGAGGAAATCCGCAATAAGGTGGAGAGCCAGCGCATGCTGAGCGCATGCCAGAACGGCATAGGCCTGTGCCTGCTGGCGCAGGGTAAGGCATCGGAGGCATTGCCGTACTATGAGGCTGCCCTGGCTGTGGACGAGGCCCAGTACAAAGCAGTGGCTCCGAAGGAGGGCGAGGAATTGCCGGAGGGTGAGGTAGACCCCGTTATTTCCCGCGCTGCATCAGATTTGTTTGATTCGTACCGCTGCCTGGGTGATTGCCTGCGCACCATGGAGGACCCGGAGGAGGCTCGCACCACATACAAGAAGGGACAGGCAGAAGCTCAGCGTCTGCGCCGGCTTTCGTCCGATATGTCCATAGCGTACGTAAAACTGCTTACCTCGCTGGGAAATCTCGATAATGCCCTGGGGAATTCCAGTGATGCGCTGGGGGCCTGGGTGATGGCCGCCAAGATTTGCCAGGGGCTGAATGGAAGCAGCCCCAAGCTCGATGTGAAGGCTGAAACCAAACGCTGTTTTGACGCTCTGCTGCCGGCTATTCAGGCTGTGGGGCAGAAAGTGCAGGCAGAGCATGAAGCTGCCCAGAAAAAGGCTGAAGAAGATGCCGCCGCTGCCGAAAAGGCCGCTGCTGCGGCTGCAGCCGCCGAAAAAGCCGCCGCAGAGCGTCTGGCTGCTGAGCAGGCCGCCGCAGAAGCCGCTGCCCGACAAGCTGCACCCCAGCCGGAGCAGCCTGCTGTCAACGCCCAGGAGGAAACGAACAATCGCGTGCGCAACCGCCGCCGTCGTCGCCATTAACGCTGTCTGTGCCTGTGGCCCGGTTTCTGATTTCACTCCCCGCGCTGGAGCGCAATGCCGCCATCCTGAACGAGGTTGCAGTGGCTTCCGGCGCCCGCATGCTGGTGGCGCTCAAGGCGTTCTCCACCACGGCAGGATTTGCGGCATTCAGGCCGGCAGCGGCGGGGTGCTGTGCCTCCGGGTTGTACGAGGCGCGCCTGGGAGCCCGGCATCTGGGCGGGCATGTGGCGGTGTATTCCCCCGCCTATCGCGAGGCAGAGCTGGCCGAGCTGCTGGAATTTGCCCACCATATCGATTTCAACAGCGTGCCGCAGTGGCAGCGCTGGCGCAACCAGTGCCTGGTGCACCCCCGCGTGCAGAGCGGGGAACTGCAGCTGGGATTGCGCGTGAATCCTTGTTTCTCCACTGGTCATACTGCGCTGTATGACCCCTGTGTGCCGGGCTCCCGTCTCGGTATACCGGCAGAGCAACTGGCCGGCGTGGACCTTGCCGGTATCAGCGGTCTGCATTTCCACACCCTCTGCGAGCAGGGCGCTCAGGAGCTGATTGATACCTTCCGCGCTTTCGAAAAACAATTCGGCAGTCTGCTGGCCAGCCCGCAGATACGCTATCTCAACCTCGGCGGCGGGCATTGGATTACCAAGCCGGACTACGACCGCGCTGCCCTCATTGCGCTTATCCGGGAAATACGCAGCATGTACCACGTGGAGGTGTTCCTGGAGCCGGGTGAAGCCTGGGCTATTCATACCGGGGTGCTCCGTGCCCGCGTGCTGGATATCTTTGAATCCATGGGCTACCGGCATGCCATTCTGGATGTGAGCGCCAGCGCCCACATGCCCGATGTGCTCGAAATGCCTTACCGCCCGGATGTATACGCCGTGCATGCCGGGGGGTGCGGGGCTCCTGCCGTGGTGTTGCCCGGCGAGCAGTATGCCCCCGCTGGCAAGGCCGGCGAAAAAGCATATACCTACCGCCTGGGGGCTCCCACCTGCCTCGCGGGGGATGTGATAGGCGATTTTTCCTTTGATGCCCCGCTGCAGGTGGATGATATTATCGTCCTCGACGATATGAGCCACTACACCATGGTGAAAACCACTCATTTCAACGGCGTGCCGCACCCCGATATCGCCGTGCTTCATGCGGACGGGAGAATTGAAACCGTCAAGCGCTTCTCCTACGCTGATTTTGAAAACCGCCTCGGGTAAAGTTGGGGCTTTTATCTCACACGCGCCGTCCAGGCGCGTGTTTTCATTCAGGTGACACCTGTTTTCATCTTTCATACGCGCACAGCGCGTTTTCATTTCTGTGAGCTGTGCCTCCAGAAAAAGTTCAGGCTTGGCAAACCATGCAGGCTTGCCAAGCCGAAGTTTTTTCTCCGAAAAAAACGGAGGCTGGAGGCGAGGGGAATTGAACCCCTGTCCTGGACACTGTTGACGCAAGCATCTCCATGTTCAGACGCGGATTGCTGCTCTCGCCGGTGATCCGCTCCGCGTCAGCCTTTCACCATAGCCAGAAACCTGTGGATGTCATGCCCGACGCGGTTTCCCCGCCGGACACCTGCCTACTGAGCTAGGCGCGTCATCCCTAGTAGGCGTCGGGAATCGGCGCAAGGCGCGTTATTTACGCAGCCATGGCGTATTCGTTCTTAGAATAGGCACTTAATCTTTTGAGCGGCTTTTAAGGAGGCCAGCCGATCAACCTCCACATGCAGCCGACGTCTCGAATGTTCAGTCGAAACCGGGACGCCCCCATGTTCATTCCTCACAGGATTAGTGGACAAAAAAACCGGTTTCGTTGAATCGAACCGGCATTTTTGATTCTTCCTTGCGAGAACCACGCCCGTGAG
>JAEIGA010005215.1_pt1 | contig 19951 bp, 21 predicted proteins | sample 9270691 | NCBI WGS metagenome assembly JAEIGA01 (sample SAMN17057246, study PRJNA624740) | gut metagenome | biome: biome; isolation source: fecal sample | host: Bos grunniens | place: China: Xizang | collected 2019 | reverse complement strand
TTTCTTTAGCTTGGCTTTTTGTTTCTCTACATTATTACCAACGCCGAAGTTAACTTCATCTGAGAAGTTAGAAAAGAGTGCACGACCAACTACGTGTCTATTACTAGAACCGAATACAAGCTCAATTCCTTTAGGTGGTTGCCACTGTGGATTTGTTCTACTTGCATTCATATTGCCGCGCTCCATGAACCAATCAGAGCTTTGAAGCAGTTGCTGCATCTTATCCCAACCAACACCTTGAGCAGCCTCAATAGTTACATTTAACATGGAGAATGTTATCTTGTCTATTGGCTGCATGCCGTAGTATGTATAAGGGTCTTTTAGACAAAGCATTCTATATAATAAATATAGCTGACATACAACAGCAATAAAAGATTTACCGAGACCTATAGAGCCTGTAAGTATTACAGTATTATATCTAGTGGTTAGATTATCAGGAAAGATTTCTTTTAGCTTTTCTATCCAGTAGGGGAATACTGTGCATTTTCTTTCACCTGTGAACTCATCCTTTATCCAGAGGCCTCGACCAAGGTATCTTTCATCAGAAATGAAGGTCATTATATCTACAGGAATTTCTTCAAAGTCAGAATACTTTAGATCTTCTAAAAGACCTGAATAGCCTTCTTGCGAATATTCTTTTAGTATCTCTAAAGCTAGTGCGCGCTCTTCGGGAGTTAGATTATTTAGTTGTTCTAAATTTATTTCGTTTGATATCATCAAGTCGAAATCTCCTTACTATATATTATACAATATTATTTTTTATCTTCGTTTTCATCTGAAGGCCCGTCTTTTTCAGTAGGCTCTTCAGAAGAATCCTCAGCCTGCTTTTTCTTATCACCAGGGCCTGTGTTCGTTACTGGGTTTTTGTTAGAGCCTTTCTTAAATTTACCTCTATTTCGAGCCCAGTCATTAACAACATTAATAAGGTCTTTGCCGGTTTCAAGGTCTTCATTATCTGCTACAATATTATTTTCAGCTGCTTCGTCTGCTGGAACCCCATAAAGCTTTGGAAAGACTAGCTTTAGAAAAGCATCTGGTTTTTTCTCAGATAAATAATGACAATAATTTGAAATCACGCTAGCAACTTTCATCATCCAACTTCCATTGGCTAGGCATACTAAAACGTGTTTACAGCCTCTACCCATATCATCATTTGGGTTAGCTATACCTTTTCCAGGACCGGGATCTTTGGAGGTATCATCCACAGACATATTATTTACTATCAAATGGTGCGCGAATCTGTACTTAAAATCAGGGCACGTACATTTTACCCAAACGTCTGAAGTATTAAAAACTTTTGTGAGTGCTTGAATAATCGTTCTAAATTCAAATTTATTTTGGTTATTTTTAATATTTTTTTGTAACTCAGCTACAACGCCCTCAAGTTTTATTGTAACGGTATATTCATCAGTTTCACCGACAACCGGAATATTTACTTGCAGAATATCTTTTTTGAACAAATCATTCATGTCAATAGAATTATAGCTTTTAACTGCATTAGCTACTTTAGAATATTTCTTACGGTCCATACGCGTCATGCCACGTGAAGTATCTTTGTATTTACGAACATTTCGAGACTGAGCTATAAGCTGATTTCTTGTAGCTTCGTCTAACTTGTAGAGCTCTGTTAAGTACTGCTCTTGTAGGGTTTGTCTTTTCATATAGCCCTCGTCCTTTCAACGTGTTTCTGTATAATTTAGCAAATTATTTTATATTCAAAAAAAGGAGCTCAATAGAGCACCTTTTTTTTAATAATTAGTAATTGATCTTGCCCCTAATATCATAATATTTTTTAGGCATTTTGTTCATCGCAAGATCTAAGGTATTAGAGAAGTCATACTTACCATTTTCATTGGCCTGCGCTTCTACTACAAAAGGAAGCTTTCTAATATTACTTAATACACTATCAACTTCAGAAGATTTTAAATTATAAATAAAGAACATACCATTATTTTGAATAATTGGCTGAGCACCAGCCGCTCTGGCTAGCTGATTGTATATATCGACACGAGTCTGTCTATCAAACTTTTCCTCAAGAGAAAGTCTCTTAGAAGTAAGCTCATTTCTATAGTCTTTAAGCTGGTCTAAATAACCTTTATTACGTAGCTCTTTAAAGGCAAGGTTTTCAATAGCATACTCACTCTTAGCTACGCCTTTCTTACGAAGCTTCTCATAGATATCCTCTAGCATCTTAACAACTTTTTTCTCGTCGTCAAGCTTGTCTGCTTTTATATCATCAATAAGCTTTTTACACTTTTCTTCCCACTCATCGACAAGTTTATTAAGAGCTTCTTTATCATACTCAGGAATATCTTCTTGAACGGGCTTCTTAATCCATTTATTTTTCTTTACAGAATAAACACCATTACTTACTCTTGCACTATCTTCCGTTTCAACAAAAATCTCAAGTGGAATATCATAGATTGAAATATCTAAACTTTTATTAAATATGCTTCTATAGGCACTATATAAAGCACTTCCTAAGTCAGCAGGGTATTTAACTGCACTAGTATTAGCTATGATATGCAGGTCAATATCACTATCTTTTGTGTAGTTATAACTTGCATTTGAGCCAATAAATAGAATATCATCAACTTTTATTTTAATATCTTGCTCTTTAAGCTCTGCTAAGAAAGCGTCTACGATCTCTATCATTTTGTTGCGGACTTTATCTTTTAAAACTTCATCCTCGGTAAATAATTTGCTATTTAAAGAATCATGCTTTTCTACTGCTTCAGTTAATTTAACTTTACCTTCCATCTGTACCAACTCAATAGTGGTTGAAATTAACTGTGCATTTGCCGGCTGTTGCCAAACTTGCTTAGCCATTTCCTGAATCTCTCCAGTAGTATAGCCCCAGTTTTTTATAGTGCGCTTTAATTGATCAACAAGTTCCTGCCAGCCGATAGCTACCGCAATAATAAAGTATCTTAGTGCATCATCGGCTCTAGCATTTGGTACTTTCTTACCTTTGCTCTTAGCAGAGGCAACTGATTTATCATGCTTGGCTTTACTACAATTATAAGCAATACCCCAGGGGGTTAGATTAAAGTTCTTTTTATTCCAAGTGTCTTTATCAGGTTTCTTTTGAGCCATCTCATAGCTTAACTTTGCCGATAAGAGTTTTTCTATCTCAGGTTTTGTGGGCATAAGAAGCACTGAATCATACGCAGTTGCCATATTAATTCTCCTTTGCTTGGGTCATTGGCACTACAAAGTGAAGAAAACACGAATCGCAGCATTTACCACTGTCGGCGCTCATATAAGGCTCGGGGCTTTTTCCGCTACCTTCGAGGGCCTCGCCACAGATGCAACAATCTTCATGTATAGCTTCTGTTAGACTTTCACCATATACATTAACATCATCGAAGTCAAGGTCAAAAGCATTCTCAGGATTTAGTGTAAAAATAAATACGTTTGAACCATTAGTATTCCAATCAATTGTAGGAATACCTGCATTATCTAGACAAGCTGTAAGTTCTTCGGCAGCGGCTTCAGTGTCATAAGCATTATGATTTAATGTAATGATAACTTTATCACCCATTGGTGCAAAGTCAGCACTAATAACATCATAATCGCAATTATCAAAAATGCCGTCTAATATGGCATTAAAGGCGCCGTCTAGCACTTTTTGGTTTTCTTCTAGCTCAGTCGCGGTGGTCATACGATCTTCATACTCAGACTTAAACTCTTTGGAGTCATCATTAACTTTAGTAAATTTTTTACGGTCTTCTTCTTTCTTGATAGAAAGATCATAATCCATAACTTTTATATGATTCTTATCATAGAGAATACCGTCGTCATAATAGTAAATAATATCATTATTCATAAGCTTACTTACATCTTTATCATCGCCAAGATTATTAAGTGTGTATACACTACAGTTTTTGTCATCTAATTCTATCAGTGCCTTAATAATTTCTGCTTTGTTCGAACAGAATATGTTTTGTGGACGAATATAATATCTACGTACATAGCGCTTAGCCTCTGTGATTAAGCCTTCTCCCAGGCAAGCTCCCTCACTTGCGCCAGAATTGCTTATCTCAGCAGTTCCCATAGCAGTATTAAACCTATCTATATTTAGACCAATATCTCCAGTAGTTATAGTCATAGAGCTAAATGGCTTTTTCTTACGTCTGGGTTTAGCTTTTTTAGCCTCTTCGATAGGTTCTTCATCAAATTCTTCTAAAAAAAGTTTATCTTTTATCATTAGGTATATAGTCTCCTTATGAAATTTATTACAAGCAAATGACGGTCATAGCAAGCGGTGAAAGGCTAAGTCCGCTTTGGTTGCCACAACCGTCGTATAATTTAGCAGAAATATAAAAGCTTCGTAAACAAATACGAAGCTTTTATTATTAATTATATAAATCGTCGTCTGTTAAGGGCTTGCCAACAGGCTCGTCGAAGTCTACAAAGTATTCAAATGGCTCAACAATAGTCTCACCTGGGTTATAATCTACAAAGATATCAGTATCCGGTGTACAAGCTTTCATGGGTTCTTCTGGAATTATTGTAAGCTTTTCAGGTACAATAATCTCAGGCTCAATAACCTTAGCAGGCTCGGGTTCAATAGTCTTAACTGGCTCGTTTTCAAGATTTTCTAGACAACCTATAAATACATAATAGCTGGTAAGAAGATCTTTTAAAAGCTTTGCGGTTTTAACAGCAATAGCCGAATCAACTTCAATACTATTTATCTGATTTTGGATACTTTCGCTATCCTGCCAGCTCTTTGTAATAAGGTCGTTTATGAAATTTTTATCTACTTTAAGTTTATCTTTAAGTACAATATTCATCATTAAACATCTCCATGATTAAATGAGAACTGCTGAACCCCACCACGACCTTTAAGGTCTCTAGGAAGCCTGGGGGCGTTTTCGCCATTTCTCCATAAATACCAAACATAACCTGGAACAGTATACTTTAGAGCTTTATCTCCTCGGTATTGACCTTCCCAGACATCTTCCATATCTGAGTCTGTCATAACAATAACATTGGTAGCCTGAGTTGCAATAACATTTTTAACAATATCATTCCAAGCTCTTGTACCGCCCTCATTAAGAGCAGATTGCATATCGTTAAATACATGGTTTGAGAAATAGTAGATATTAATTTTAATCTGGCCTTTTTCTTCCATATCCACTAGAGTGCTGACAGCCCTTTTACCAACTTCTATATCTGCGGGTCCCCAAGAACCTGAGCAATCGAAATAGAAATCAATAACTGGAATTTTTTTATCCGGAAGGTCATTCTTACGTTGACCTTGCTTTAGGATACCAGTACCGCTATAACGTCTATTAATAGCAGACCAAGTATCATCTTGTACTTCGTTAGTCTGAACTTGTAGAGCGATAGCACGGTACAAACTATTTAAGAATTCCTGGAAGCCTTTAAAAGAGCTTGCTGCAGGTTTTCTATATACAGCAGTTTCCTTTTCTCTAGCTTTAACTGCCTGAGTTTCTGCTCTGATTGCTGCAATATCTTCGTCAGAGAGCTCTTGACGTGTTTCTCTGCTTTCAAGATCAGTTTTAATTTCCTGTGCTCTCATTTCACGTTCTTCATCGGAAGTAAAAGTGAGATTGTTATCTCCAACTGCACTTATAGCATCAAAAACACGATTTACCATTAAGTTAAATTCTTCGTCAGATATATCTGCTAAGCTCTTTGCTTTTGCTTCAGTTAAGCTTTCAAGCGCTTCAATAGACTTTTCCAGTTCATTAATTAACGACTGAGAAATATTTCTTGCTTTAGCTTTTTCTAAGGCTGTTTTAGCGGCAGCCAAAGTACGTTCTCTTTTTATTCTGCGAGCTTCACGTTTAGAATGAGCTTCTTGATCATCATAAGAATTTTTTAATTCATCATCAAGAAAATCGTCTTCGTCAAAATCAAATTCGTCCTCCTCCGGCTCTTCTTCGTCGTCAAATTCAGTATCTATCTCAGGCTCAAACTCTTCTTCTGATTCTTCATCTTCAGTAGCTTCGTCTTCATTTTCATCGAAATCGTCTTCGTCAAATTCGTCTTCATCATTTTCATTATCTTCGGCTTCTTCATCTTCGTCAGAATCTTTGTCTTCAGAGCTAAGACCATCATCTTCGGATTCGGGCTCGACAGCCTCAGCTTCGTCCTCATCCTCGTTTGTATTATCTGTAGTCTCATCGGTATCTTCTGAAGAGCTGTTAGAAGCTTCGGTTTCATTGTCGTCTTCATCTGCAATTTCGCTGGCGCTTTCTGCATCATCAACATCCTCATTGTCGTCAGACTTGCTGGTATCACCCTCACCGTCGGCACCTCCACTTGAGCTACCTTCTGAATCGGAAGAGTCTTCATCATCAAAAGAGCTGTCTTCAGAATCGCTATCATCAGAGTCATCTCCAGAGGTATTGCCGTCATTACTAAGCTCATCTTCAGACTCATTATGCTTAATTTGACTTAGTATATCTTCTTCATCCTCAATTTCTATGTCTGTATCATTATCGCTACTTGGTGGGTTAAACTTTTGTGAGGGCTGAATTAAGTCAGGATCAAGTTCAACATCAACTTCACCCGATGTAGTGGCGCCGCCTACGTTACTCATGTCAAGAGGTGGCGTTCTTGAATCAAGAATTGCTTGAATAGCTTCGATAGCCCCACGTCTAGCTTCAGGGTTTGTTAAGTCTATCCCAAGCGAATTTAAAATCTCATTAATATCCATCTAGTTTTACCTTTCAATTTCTGCTTTTAGGCACCATTTAGTGCGGCTAAAACCTGATTTAGAGTTTCATCATCAAACTGCTTTTTATCTAAGGTCGATATAACTTTATTCCAAGCATCTTTATATTCTTGAGAATTAGTTTTTCTCTTTATGTTGAATTTAAGTGGATCGTAATTAATATTGCCTCCTAAGTTCTTCAAAACTTCGTTAGCTAATACTTTATCTTCTGGAGTATATAAAGTTACAATTATTTCACCTGTTTTCGGGTTTATTAGGTCAAAAGTTTCCTGAGGACCTGTGCTGGCAACGGCTTTTACAAGGTCTAAAAGTTGTTGTTTTTCTGCACCAGTTTCAAATTCTTTAAATGCCTCATAAACAGCTGTTATTAATTTTTTGTAAATAGCAGCATATTTATTAAAAATTTTAGATTTTATAAATATTTCAATTGGTGCTCTAATACCCGAAGGCTTCATGACATTAGTATAAGATGAGATAATTTTAGCGCCCTCAAATTTTATCTGGTCTATTTCTCCCCAAGATTTACCGTTAGTCGTTGGCTGCCAACTAGGATCGCTACGAATAGCACTATTGATTGTAATAAGCTCATTAGAAAGCTCGTTATACATAGCTTCAAGCGGCATACTGGCCCAATTTTTTCTGTGCTCTTCTGTAATAAGCCCGCCAATTACCCGGCCATTAAGCATCATTGCTTTTACTATCTTTTTGTCTGCATCTGTATATCTTTTATTAGAAATTTCAAAGTCTTCTATAATATTTAAAATATGGTGTAGACTTGCACTATAACTAATATGTTCATACGCTTCGTCTGGGTTATTTTTGTGCATTCTCTTAAAAACATGCATAAGACGAATTTGATGCATCATAAGATTATGAGCAAGCTCATGACGAAGTAAAACGTCGAGCTGATTAAAAATAGCTTCACTTGTACCTAAAAAACCATCACTAATAAATACGGTCGCTTCATCAAAAGAAATAGCTGCTGTAAAGTCGGGATGTTTTTTAGAGTCTATAATATTAAAATCAAATTTCCAGAAACGTTCTGCATATTTTCTATGACCTTTATTTATTAAAAGCTGACAGAGAGCCTTTTTAACTTTGCGCTCTCTGTCAGTCATAAAATGTCTAGTTATGTCAGAAGATTCTAATAATGCTCTGTTTATTTGCATAAGTTAAATCTCCTTTAGCTCGTGATTAGAGCGAGAAATCAAAAGCCTTTATACGATTAAGTGCGTCTGCTGCACTGACTCTTGCCGCTTTACCCGCGTTAGAAGCTGTACTATTAAATAAATCGCTATCTACTTCTTCACCTTCAGTACCAAAAACGCTATTAAAATCATCAGAATCGGCGCCTGTTGCTACATCATTAGTTTCTGCAGCAGGAGTTGCTTGTGTAGCATTAGCACCTGGCACAGAAACTTCGGGCTCAACCCAGCTGTCAAGAATACTGTGAATCATTTCCTTATCCTTATCAAGGAACTTTGAGTACTTATCTATCCAATTTAAGAACTTCTCTTTATTATAACCGTGTGCCATAAGAGCATCAGTAATTGCACGCTGGTTAAGCATCTTAGCCTTATCGTTAAATAGATCAAGAAGGTCATCTCTTGAGTCAAATTCGAATGTTGGGTCACCAAGAAGGGCCTCAGCAAGATTTAGAATTTTATGATAGCGGATGTAGAAGAAACCATAGTTTTCATCTTCAGGCTTAAGAGCGTCAAGCAATTTTTTAATATGGAATCTAATATATTTAATTGCATCAGGTACCTTAGAGTCCCAGTCCATGGCATCTACAAAACGAGACATTTCTGCATCATTGAGGTCCATAGCACCAGGGTCGGTGGGAACAGATGGGTTAATACATGCAACAGTGAATAAAAGGTTATCAAAGTGTCTAAAGCCATCAGGACCATCGCCATCAACAACATGCTCATTAATCAGAGAAAGAAGAACAGCACGGAGCTTAGGAGCTGCGCGGTTAAACTCATCTAAGAAAAGCACTGATTTTTCTTTATCTAGTGCATCAAGAGACTTTGAAAAAGAGCGTGTAACTCTATGTACTGTCTTGCCGTCGGCGTCTTGCTCAACAGTATCTACAGGGAAACCGTTAAGAATAGCACCAAGGTCATCGTTTTTGGCGTTAAGATAGAAAAGATTTACACCTCTATCTTTTGCCCATTGCTTAGTGATACCAGTCTTGCCAGAACCGGGAAGTCCAGTAACAAGTAAGTCAACACCATCAGAGGTTCCTGCTGCGTGTGCTGCCATAGCATTTGCGAGACAGTCATCGAGTTTATCAGTAAGTTCGCTCGCTACATCGAGGGGTGCCCAAGCTGCAGCGTCAAATCCAGTTGCATGTGTTTTAATCTCTTTTGCAACAGTCTCTGCTTTTGCATCAGAATAAACTTCTTTTCCATCAGAAGCCTCTTCTGCAGCGTCTTGAACCGCATCAGCAATTTCGCTAACAGAGGCATCTAAGATATCATTAATTGCGATATCTTCCTCAGAAGATTCTTCAGCTTCTGTAAGGAGCTCGTTTTTGATGTCACCCGTTATATCTTGAATAGTAACATTTTCAAATTCAGCTAGTTCTGGGCAATTAACCTGACAGTCTTCATCTGTATATACAATAATATTTTCGCCTGCTTTAGCTGCTTCAAGCGGCTCTGCAAATTTAGCATCATCAAAATAGTAAATATCTGCATAGCCATCTGCGTTAGCTTTTGCTGTAAGTTTGTCCTTAAAAGCACTTAAAGACCCTGATTGGTCGATATAAGCTTTTTTTACAGCTTCTGTAAGGGTTTTCTTTATCTTCATTTTATGTTATCCTCCAATTAATCTCTTCTCATCCAAGTATGAAGCTCTTCAAGCTCTTCTTTGGTGCATTCCTCAGTAGCTTTTTCCCAGCCACCATCTGTGTCTTCAGTCAAGGTCTCATTTAAAGTCTTAGCGCTTATTGCACAAATACCAAACTCTGTGCCGGCAAGAAAGTATCCATTCGGGTCAGCATTACGTTTAACCACTCTTGGATTACTAATATTAGCTGGAATTCTGCCCGCCGCAATAATTTTATTTAAGAAAGCCTGTGCGTCATTCTCATCGTCAAAGTAGCAAGTGCAATCAGTATAACCATTACCACTGCTAAAGAAAACCTTATTAGTATTTCCTGTTGCACCTGAAGCGCTTAAAGGCTTAATAAATACATTTGGAATATTCTTAGATTGGGGATTGTCTCCGATAATTCTAAAAATATACTTTCCATCCGCTGTGACTTTTTGTCCTGGAGCACCCTGAAGGTCTCTTACATTACCAGACTGAGCCCCCGAAGATTTGTAACCATTTTGAGGCTGTGACGACGCCGCACTTGTTGAAGTATTTGGAGTATTTGAATTACTTCTAGTAGCTCTTGCTGGCTTATCCTGGATAGCAGAAATATATCTACCATACTTATAAACAGCATCACCTAGTAAAGTCTTTTTAAACTCTTCTACCTCATAAGGTGTTTTAAGTGTATCATCCCAGTAGAGTTCAAGTAGCTCAGCTGCATAGACAATCGCTTTAGCAAAGCCATCAGCTTTAAAGCGTGCTTCTTTTCTACGAACTGGCGCATATCTGTACATATCTTGAAGTGCACTATCAATATTAGCAAAATCTCTATTTACTAGTTCGTCGCAAACGATTTTGGCAGCATTTAAATATTCGCTCCACTGGAAATTATATGGCAAATCTTCGTTAGGCTTTGGTGTTTGTATACCGCCTGCTATTAATATATAACGCATCTGTCTTTTAGCTTTCGCCTCTGACTCCGGCGTTGTAAAAATCTTAGACATTAATTCGGTCTCCTTTATTAATTTTTTTCAATCAATTAATTTAGCAAATTAAAACAATTTTTCTATTAAATTTATTAGTCTATACTAACAAGGCCTCTACATTGCGGAAATTTAGAGCAGCCATAGAAAAGTCGACCAAAACGGCTGCGTCGTACAACCATCGGGCTATTACATAATGGACAAAGTTTTTCTTCAACGTCATCAGCTAAGCCTGTTTCCTGATTTGCTTCAATAGTTTCTGTTAAATCTTTATAAAAACTATTCATGTAATCCAGCCAATTAAGCTCACCTGAAGCAATTTTATCTAGCTGCTCTTCCATAGACCTGGTATAGTTTAAGTTAATCAGCTTTGGAAAAGCTCGCTTACAGTAGGCAGCTAACTGAAGTCCTCTGTCAGTGGGAACTATTTGCTTTTCTTCTAAGGTAGCATAGCCTCGAGTTGGGCTTAAAATAGTTTCTACGATAGTTGCAAAAGTAGATGGTCGTCCAATATCAAGCCGCTGCAACTCTTTTACAAGTGAAGCTTCATTATAGCGTGCTGGCGGGGTAGTTTCTTTGGCGATTTCTTCAAGCTTTACATTTTCTAATACTTCACCAACTTTAAAAGCTTCTTTAAGCACTTCATCTGCATCGTCTCGGTAGGAGTAGACTGCTCTAAAGCCGGGTTCTATTAATACTTTTTCTGATAGTACAAATTTATGATCATTATTGTTAATAGTATTAATTGTTTCTGAATACACCGCATTTGGCATAACAGACGCAATCGTACGCTGCCATATTAGAGTATATACTTTTATCATTAAGTTATTTGTTTCGTACTGAGCAAATAGCTCCGGGGTTAGTGCAGGGTCTGTGATACGTAAGCACTCGTGGCCATTTTGCGTAATAGCTTTTGTAGCTTTTTTCGCTCTTAAGCCTTTATAGTTTCCGTAGGTAGCTTCTACATAAGCTTTAAGCTCATCTGAAAACTCTGGCGACATATCGGTATCATCTGTACGCATATATGAAATGTGGCCGGCTTCATAAAGTTTTTGAGCAATGCTCATAGCATCTTTTACTTTTACGCCAAGTCTTGAAGAAGCTTCTTGCTGGAAAGTGGCTGTACAAAAAGGTGGTTTCGGACTCTCATTTCGTTTTGTGTGGGAAACATCTTCAATAATAAAATCACCATTTTCACAATGATATTTTATAGTTTTTATTTCTGAAATATTTTTTATTTTATCATATTTCTCATTTTTATAACCAATATACTTAGCCTTAAAGTCTTTACCATTTTTTGTAAAGTTTAAATAAAGATTAAAGTATTTTTCAGGTATAAAGTCAAGTATTTCGTTTTCTCGGTCAGCTACCAGCATAAGCCCAATTGATTGACAACGCCCGACAGACTTTGCACCAATATGTTTTTTAGCTTCAGGACTAAGCGAATAGCCAATAAGCTTATCTGTGCACTGCCTCGCTTTTTCTGCATTAACTAAGGCATCGTCAAAGCTGACTGGGTTTTCAAGTGCGTATAAAACTGCTTTAGGAGTAATCTCGTGCATTACCATTCTAGCAGCCCGATCTTTCGGTATTTTTGCGTATTCTAATAGGCTCCATGAAATATATTCACCCGAACGGTCTCCATCAGATGCAATAAACACTTTATCAGCCCACTTTACCTGTGTTTTAATCTCTTCTACTGTCTTATGCTTATCTTCTATAATTTTTAAGGTCATTCTGAAATTTTCATCAGGGTAAATGCCTGAATTAAAGGCCTTTCTATTTCCGTCAGCTAGTTTTAGTATATGACCTACGCTGGCAACAACTCTGACATGAGAATATCCAGCGTCTTTAAGTATTTTAGTAATTACTTTTGCCTTATGCGGTGACTCAACTATCACTAATATTTTATCAGTTTTGTTCATCGCTACTCTTGTCCTTATTTAGTACTTGCGACTCGAGAAGCTGTCGAATTAAAGCAGAAATACTTAGAGAGCGTCGAAAAGCTTCCACTCTTAAAGCTTCTCTTAAGTCATCAGATATTTCTAAACTAATCATCTTTTTTCCCATAAACTGCCTCCTTACTTGCGAGACTTTTTACTAATGTTGTTTACAAAGTTTTTAAATTCAGCTCTTTGCATTGCGGCTTCAGTCTTGCCCGCACTGAGAATCGCTTTGTTTGCAGCCTTCTTTGCTCTAGCTCTCTTGCTTGTCTCTGTCTCAGGTTCTACAACAGTTATACGTCCATTTATAACGCCTTCAGTAAATTTAAGTTGTCTGAAGTCTTTATTTGCTTCCTCATCCGCTTCTATTACAGTTTTTAGACTCTTAAGTCTGCTAGGTAAAAAAGTATCCTTATAGAATGGTATTATTTCTACCATATCAGACTCTTCGATCTTACCGTCTTCAGCTATGTCAGAGACAAGTCCAAGTTCGCTAGGAAGAACTCCGTCGAGGATTTGAGCCTGCTGATCAAACATGCTTGCCGCAATACCAATAAGCTTATTGTCTTCATACTTGAATTCATCATTGTAGTAAACAACAGTAATTTCTTCAGGTCTACCTATTACAATTTCTTTACCTGGCATAGATGCGCAAGTTTCAATAATAATATTAAGGCCCTTCTTCTTAGTAATAATTGGATTAATGAAAGTTTTAATCTGGTCATTAAAGCGCAGACAGAAAATACGTTTATTGATTCCAATCTGCGGTGCAGCTAAAGCTAGAAGCTCAGTGTTAGCTTCCATAACTTCTTTGATTTTACAAATAATTTCTTTACCTTCCTCAGTTTTTGCACCCTGTTCAGTTAAAAAAGTTAGTGGTTCTGAAGGAATGGCTAATACATCAATGTCATAAATAATTGACTCCATTTTAAGTCTCACTTTCTATTTATATATTAAATTTAGCTAATAATAAATGCTATTAATTTATTAAATTATTAATTTAATAGTTTTTGAAAAGCGAGCTTAGTGCTCGCTTTTCTTCATTGCCTCAAGAGTAGCTTTAAAGTGAATAAGCGCGTCAGAATTTTCTTCTTTAATCGAATCAACATCCGCTCCTAATTTCTTAAGCTCATCTAAGATTACTTTATGCTGCTTTACATAACCAGTTTTCTTAGATCCTCGATTTGGCATATTTAAAAGATACATGATATAAGCCAGTCTATGATAATTAGCTTCAAGGCTAGTTACATTCTCAAGAGCTTCTTGCATCTGGTCTTCTGTGATAAAGCCTTCTTTCAAAGCCTCTTCAAAATCAGCTAAATTTTGCTTTTCTTCAAGATACTGCGCAAGCATATTAAAAAAATACTGCTGAACATCTTTCTTTGCCATAGCGTCTCCTTATGCATTTTCAAAATACTGCTGCACGGGCGGAAAAGCTTGCCATGCTTCGTATTCTGTAATTTCTTCTATAGAATTAATTTCTTTTCTAAAGTCATTTATAAATTTGTCAATTTCTTTGCAGATACTAGCTTCTTTATAGTCCATCTTTTTATAAGTAACTGAAAAGTCATTTATTAAGACTTCGATATCTGGGCATACTGGCCCAAATTTAATAATTGAAGTTTTACCCATGACTGTTTTTAAGATGATATAATAATCATCAAATTTTACATTCGTGCACTTTAAGGCTGTGTTACCAATATCTACTACATCAATTGAATCATTGAAAGTTCTCTGAGCGGAATATTCAAATATCATTATACGTCTCCGATTTTAAGATAATAAGTATCATTTTGAAAATCCGCAATCAAGAATAACAAATATTTATCGTTATCTTCTTCAAGTTCAAAGTAATTGGTAATCTTAACTGTTGCATCATTGGTGTTTGTGCCAAAAGTAGGATATTCAGTATCTATTGCATTTTTACTTAGCTTTGTGTATACCCTTGCATATTCATCACTATTTTCAATCGGAATAATATAAAACTGATTTTCATATCTTCCAGCCCCATCAAGTTCGAGTCGTGTTAAAATATTTTTTATATCGTTTTTAATCATGATTTTCTTCCTCTACCACAAAGTCAGCTTCTACTATATCAGGTGTGGACTGTACTTTATTAATACTATCAAGCAAGCCAAGTACAGCATTTTTAACTCTCTCGCGTGAGTCTCTGTTAAGGTTATTTCCAACATTAACTTCCGTCTGATTAATCTGAATAAGCTGTGGAATTTCTTCAACTATTTCTGCCTGCTTTAGATTCTTTTCCATCAGATCCTGGACAACCTTCATGCCATCAAGCATTTCTTTATTTGAAATTTCATCAGGTCTCTGAGATATACGCCGGTAAAATTGGTCAGTAAGCATGTCCTGTACGTCACTCAACTTACTTACGCGCGCTAATTGTTTCTTACGCTGAATATCATTAAATTGTTGTTCAATAGCCTGCATTTTTTGTCGGTCACGTTCAAAAGTAAGCTCTCCGATCAGCCTCCGAGACTCTGTGTTCAAATTTTCATGAGCCTCAGCTAAGTTTATTTCAGAAATTGACGCCAAAGAATTTTCTTCAGAAATAGCCATCTCATCTTGCCTGTCTTTGGTCTCTTCTAGCATTTAAAGCACCTCTTCACACATAGCTATTAGTTTATCTACAAAAGTCCGCTCTAGCAGCAGCTCTAAAGGATCAATTGGTGAATCAAGAGCTTTTTTAATTGCAGTCTTTAGCTCTTTGCCTGGAATAAACTTACATTGCATATCTACTAAGCTTACACTTAAGCTGCCAATGCCAATACCAACAACTACCTGTGTTTCTCCCTTTGCTTTGGCATCACTAATAGCACTTCCAATGCATAAGCACATTTTAGCTACTAGTTCATTAGATACTTTTGTCGGCAGTTTTAGTAGGTTATTTACATCTGTTATAATATTTGTTTGTGCTGTCATATGACTGTCCTTCCATTACTTATCTATTTGTTTTAAAATTTTTATCGGGTCTTTACCATTTAGATTCCACACACTTTTTAAAATATCATTAAAATAGGTCTCATAAGACTTATCAAGTTTGTACTGTATACAGTGTGCCATTATCTCCAAAGGTTCGTATTTATTAGTGAAAATATCTCTAATAAACTCAACACGTGTTTCAAAGGTACGTTGACTTCTATCAAATTTTGCCATAATTATCTCTGAAGCTGACTCCTATCGATGTTGTACTGTTTCATTATCGGTAGCAGCTGAACATAAAGCTCTGTTACTTTATCTTTTTCTTTTTTTGTGAGCTTCCCTAGCTTATTTTGCGCAGAAACAAAAGTATCTCCGTCAAGGTTTATATACTGATACATCAATAATGCATTGGTTACAATAGCCATGTCTGACTCTGTTGGAAATTTTACTGTACGTCCGGCAAAATAAGTAAGCAAGCGTGTCATATTTGCTCCGTCGAGCAGATAACACAGTTCGCTAGTTACTGCATATTCTGGAATCTCCTGTACTTTAAAAAGAACAAATAACATAAGAGAATAAATATCAGATAAATGTAAATTGTTTATATCTTGCTTAATACTGCTCTTCATAAAAACTTTCCTCCCAATTTGCTTGTAGAACTGCCTCTAACATATCATCCGCTACACTTGCCTCTTTGCAACAATCCATAATCTCAAGCTTTATCGCTGTAAAAAACTCTTTAACTAAAATTTTAACATAGTTAGTCATATTTTTAGGTAAATGCCACAAAACAACACTTTGCTGGTCAGTTACGACTAACTTCTTTTTTGTTTGTAAAATATTAACACTATTTAATAAAATAGAAATTTTTAAATTCTTATACTCGGGGGTGTGTGACCCAAAAGGTGACTTTTTAAGAAGCTCATCTAGTATCTTATTTTCCTGGCTTAGTACTTCTTGAAGGTACGCTTTCAGTTTTGAAGACATATCGGAAGAGTCTCTTACATCATTTTTTAGTCGCTCTTTGTAGGCAAAAGCATCAAACTTTTTAGAAACAAACTCTTCTTCAATAATCTCTTTAAAAGTCTCTCGCTGATATTCAATTTTCATCGGATATAATAAAGCCTTCGTATAGTTTAGACAGGATTTAATTGGCTTAATTTGTTTACCCTTAATGACTTTTCCTTGATTTAAATAATTTTTACGTAAAGCTAAAAATAAACGTGTTGCAGCATAAAAAGCATAACCATCATAGTCTTCAAATTTCGTAAACATGCACTTTTTAATCGCAAGTGCTTTAACTAGTAACCATAAATAATTATAAACGGTGGACTCAAGCTCAGGGTACTCACCTGGGTTAGCTATTTTTGGCACGTTCTCATCTATGAATATACACATCTCAGTATATCGTAGATTTTGTGGTTTCTTATATAACATATAGTATTAAGTTCTCCTTTATCAGTATAATTCACTAATGCCATATTCATTCTTAATTACTTTAATTTCTGAATCTATCGGAAGTTCGAGCTCTTCTGCGTGGTGGGAAATGATGAAGACAGACTCTACTGTCTGAAGTTCTTTCTCAAGAAGCTGCATAACTGCTCGACAGCTCTTCTTATCTAGAAAGTCGGTAATTTCATCAAGCACCAAGATATTTGCGTTAAGACCGAGATAGGAAGTTAGAAGATCTCGGATAGCAAGCTGTAGAATCAGGTCCACTCTCTGTTTCTCACCACCAGAAAGTCCATCAAAAGCCTTACCGCAATAAGTAATATCAAGAGCATTACCACTAATTTCAAGGGAAAGTTCTCTAGTTCCGAAAACAGTTTGACAATAATCTTTTGCCTTATTATCAATATACGTGATTATGTTAGTAAGTAAATAACCTCGAAAATCACGCTTAGTGAGCTGGTCCATCTTTTTAACAATTGCAATACGCTGGTCAAGATCTTCCTTGGCAAGACTGGTAATAGACATTAAATTAGTAAGTCTTGCAATCTCAACTTCAAGAGCATTTATTTCTTCTTGCTGCTTTCTAATACGAGCATCCCAAGTTTGCTGGTCATATAAAAGCTTGTTGTAAGTATTTTTCTCAATATCTAGACCAGTGTTAACTTTAGACTGTTCCACCTTAGCTATTTGTAAATTCTTCTTAGTTTCAGCTATCGCAGTATTTAAATTGTTAAGGTCTGTTTTAAACGCTTCATCTATTTGAGTCTGATAGTCCTTATGTCGATTATCACACTTTTGAATATCCTCAAGGGTTTCTTTTAATGCTGCCCAAAGGTCATTCAAAGTAGCAACCTGCTCACTGGTGTCGGGTTTATGTACGTCAGGCAGATGCTGACCGCAAGTAGGGCAAATATCAGTAATAGCTTGTAGTTTTGCAATCTCTTTTTCTAAGCCAGCAATCTTTGCTTCAAGGGATGCTTTGGTGTTAAAAAATTCCACCCTTGCCGCATTATAAGCAGTGAGCTCTTCATTGCTTACTTTAGACTTATCATTAGATATGGTTAATAACTTACCATTTAAGTCTTCAAGCTGAGCCTCCAAAGCGGTTATTTGGACGTCATATGTCTTAACTTGCTGTTCGAGTTGTGAGACCTTAATGTTTTGCATGGTAATAAGTGAATCAAAATCTGGTCGCTGCTGACTGTCGCTGCTTACTCTTAGTCTTGCCAAAGCTGAATTATTGCTATTAAGTTGAGTGCGATTTGTAAGTAAGCTATCTTCATATTCTCTAATTTTAAGGCTGAGCTCTTGCATTCTTGAAGTAATACGTGTTTTAAGGTCTTCAATCATGAAGTCAGACTTAGTAAGTCTTTCAAGTAGGTCCTTACGTCCGCTCGGGCTAAATGAAGAAAATTTATTAGGCATTCCCTGACCAATAATGATTGTAGAAGCAATAAGGTCTTTGGTAAGTTCAGGAAGCATATCCTGCAACTTTTTCTCAGATTCTCTAATACCCTTTCCACTTAGGTCAATATCATTTTTATAAATCTTAAGGTCGGACTTAGGGGTAATAACTCGATAAAGACTAAATAAGTCTTTATTATAAAGAAAATCGAGCTGTACCCAGCAATCTTGCTCTTCAGTATTAATATTTTTTAGATTTGACTTAATGCCATTGATTGTTTCTCCAGTCAGAGCGTAGCAGATAGCACTCCACAAAAAGCTCTTTCCTGAGCCATTTGATACTGCATTATCTTTTAGATAATTGTTCTGTCCTGATACCAAACAAAAGCCACGGTTTTGAAGGTCCAGCTCAACGTGTCCGTAGCTTCCGAAATTATGTACGATAATCTTTTTAAACTGTATCATTCTGTATGCGCCATTCCTCCATATTTAATTTAACAAAATTACAAAAATTACTCCAATGGAATTCTTTTTGCGTATTTTCTTCGCTCGTTTTATAGGCTTCAAACTCTGCTATTGCTGTAATAAGTGAAGCAAGACAAGTATCCTCTTTTGATTGAAGTATTAGGCTATCTCGCTTAAATTTAAGATATTCAACAAAAATATTTAAGCCAGAATTTGGGTCTTTAAAAAACTTTTTATTTAATGAATTAAGCCTTTTCCTATAGGCCTTTCTCAGTTGTGCTTTTGTATTCATTATGAAATCTCCTGTTAATATATTATACGATATTTTATATAGAAGTCGACTTCAATAATTACTTACAAATTTCACTAAGTTCTTCATCAAGTAGCGTTGAATACTCAATGTTTGTTTTACAACATTCAATAAAACGAGCAAGATGGTCCACAGATAAATCTAGCTCGGTAGTTTCTTCAGTAGTAGTTTCAAGGTTTTTAGTTAAAATAATTCTGGACTCGATAATATTATTAAGTGTGCTTATTTTCTGTTTTACCTTTTCTACTAAGGACTGTTCACACTTAATAGATACTACTGCATTATTCTTAAGTTGATCCAAGCAGTAGATATCGCTTTCACACTCAATTTGAAGTTTATAGAAATTATACGCATACGGATTTTCTATGTATTCAAGCGACAATGTTTCAGTGTTAAGAATAGCAACATTATGTCTATACTTAAGAGCATCTTCACCGAAGTCTTTGCCTGTCAAATTTCCAAGATTGATAACCTTAGGGGATAAAGCTTGTCCATTATGGAGATGACCGTTAATCCAGAGGTCACAGCCTGCCTCAATCTCTTCAATACTAAAACCTGTTTTAGAAACAACAGGACCAAGTTGAATACCGCTGATATCATTATGAGAAAAAATAATTCGATGCGGATTAAAAGTGCATTCTGTGAAATATTCATTCAAAGGCTTTCTATCACACTCGGTTATATAGGGTAGAAAGCATAGATCACAATCTCCTGCAGTCAATATCAGAGGCTCAGTAATTACTCTATGATTATCATTGCTTAGACAATTTGCTGAGTTAAAAGTTAAGCTGCTATTAGATGCATCATGATTACCAACAAGATGATAATGCTGCAGCCAGGACCACTGAATATCCTGACAAGCCGTAATAGTTTCACTCGTAAGGTCCGGTTTATCAAAGAAGTCGCCGAGATTGAT
>JAEIGA010005214.1_pt1 | contig 19955 bp, 16 predicted proteins | sample 9270691 | NCBI WGS metagenome assembly JAEIGA01 (sample SAMN17057246, study PRJNA624740) | gut metagenome | biome: biome; isolation source: fecal sample | host: Bos grunniens | place: China: Xizang | collected 2019 | reverse complement strand
TATTAAAAACACTTGAAAAAAAATTTAGATTGTGATATAATAAAAAAAAAGGCGAATTTTTTATGAATATTTGGCATGACATTGAAAGCAGTAGGATTTTACCCGAAGAATTCGTTGCAGTTGTTGAAATTAGCAAGGGTTCTAAACAAAAGTACGAAATGGATAAAAAAACCGGTTTACTTAGACTAGACCGTATTTTATACACTTCAACGCACTATCCGGCAAACTACGGATTTATTCCGCACACGTTAGCGGAAGATAACGACCCGTTAGACGTTTTGATTTTATGCTCGGAAAGTTTAATCCCCATGAGTTTGGTTAAGTGTTACCCCATTGGCGTTATTATAATGAACGATAGCGGTTCGGTAGATGAAAAAATTATAGCAATCCCTTTCACCGACCCAAACTACAATACATACAAAAGCATACACGACTTACCAAAGCATATTTTTGATGAAATGCGCCACTTCTTTAGCGTTTATAAGCAACTAGAATACAAAGAAACTTCAGTTGATAAAGAGGCTGACAGAGAAGAAGCAATTAATATTATCATCAAATCAATGGAAAACTATAAAAAGAATTTGTATGAATTAACTGCAAAATAAAAAGTAGCTAAGGATTTTTGTTTAAGGATTTTACCATAAATGAAAGTATCCTACACTTTTATAAAACAAAAAGAAAGACTAAAAGAAAGACTAACGATTTTTTCGTTAGTCTTTTTTTGTTGTATAAAAATCTTTATAAACCCCTTTAAAATTTTATACGGCTTAAATAAAAAAGAGTTTTATTTACTATATTAATGCAAGTATTACAAATGATGCCAATAAGAAATTTATCAAGAATGTTAAAACAGATATTCCAAGCCACGCGAAAAGTTTGAATGGAATTCTTTTTATAGATTTCATAGTAAGCATACTAAGAAAAGCCCCAACACCATCAATTAACCCACCTGTTAATAACCTTGATTTGTTAAATCAAGCTGTATTCTTTAGCAAGATTTTTAAATGAAACTAAAGAATTAACTATCCTTGACTTATCAACGCAGTACGCAATTCTAACGTAACCTTTAACACCAAAATCATCACACGGAACAACTAAGATCTCGTGTTTCTTTGCCATTTGGTAAAACTCAAAGGCGTCGTTATTCGGGGTTTTTACAAACAAATAGAAAGCACCGTCGGGTTTAACACATTTAAAGCCAAAACTTGTTAAATTATCTAAAAGTAAATCCCTATTCTCTTTATATGTTGAAACGTCAACAACGGTATCAACACAGCGCGCAATCACTTGTTGGAATAAACTTGGCGCACAAACGTATCCTAGAGATCTACCAGCGCCACAAACTGCCAAATATACTTCCTTAGAATTAACACATTTAGGCGAAACAATAATATAACCTATTCTCTCTCCCGGAAGAGAAAGCGCTTTTGAATAGGAGTAGCAAACCAAAGTATTATCATAATAATTAATTAAATATGGAACTTTTACGCTTGAATATACTAATTCCCTATACGGTTCGTCACTAATCAAATAAATAGGATGGTTATATTCGGCGCTTTTTTTGTTTAAAATTTCACATATTTTAATAATTTTTTCTTCAGTATAAACAACGCCACTTGGATTATTTGGCGAATTGATTATAACCGCTTTAGTTTTTTCAGTAATTTTATTTTCAAAATCAACCAAATCAACCTGAAAAGTATTTTCTTTTGGATTTGAAATAACAACTTCTCCCCCCGCGTTTTTAATAAAAACCGTATATTCGGTAAAAAATGGGGCGAAAACTATAACTTGCTCGTTTTCATTAAGCAAAGCTTTAAGCGAGATGGAGAGAGATGCGGCGGCGCCACAAGTCATATAAACGTTGTTGGCCGAAACGTCACAACCAAAACGAGATTTAACGCTATTTGCGACAGCTTCCCTAACCGTTTGGTCACCTTGTGCGCTAGTGTAGCCATGTAGCAAAGTCGGGTTTTCGTTTTTAATTAAATTAATAATACAATCACTAATTTCTTGCGGTGGGCAAACGCTTGGGTTACCAAGACTGAAATCAAAAACGTTTTCTTTGCCGATTTCGTTTGCTCTGATTTTGCTATATTCGAATATTTCACGAATAATAGATCTTTTACTGCCAAGTTCTAGCATTTTTTGATTAATCATAATTCCCTCTATAAATCAAGTAATTTTAAAGCATTCTTATACAAGATATTTTCTTTTTCATTTTCACTAAGTGGAAATGAACTAAACAAATCTAAAAATTTAGACATATTCGCCCACGGACAATCGGTTGCAAATAAAACTTTTTCCGACCCGTGTTTTTTAACTATATCTAAAAAAAGTTGTTTATCTATTCTATGCAAAGTAACCGCAGTGTCAAAAAAAACGTTCTCACCAGCCAACTCGTTATATACGTCATTCCAAAGTCTATGCGCACCGAAATGGCCTAATACCAACTTCTTCGGTTTAACTTCTTTTAGAACTTTTTTAATCAAAGGCACGGTACATCTAACGGGTTGATCCTTATAACCGTCGTCAACACCAGCGTGGGTTACGACAATTAAATCATATTCGTTAGCCGAGTTTAATATTTGAATATAACCCTTGTCATCAAAAAACTTTGCCTGATAATCGGGATGGATTTTAACTCCCTTAAAGCCAGCCTTTTTAATTTCAAGCATTTTTTTATCGATATCTTCACAGTCGGGATGAATACCCGCAAAAGACAAAATTCCCGAATTATTATTAAAATAAGTTTCGTTAACCGATTTTGCAAAGCTGAAAACACTTTCAAACTGAGTCGGCTTGGTCAAAACAGGTAATGCAACCGATAAAGTTACCCCACTTGCTTCCATATGTGATAATAACCCGTTTACAGTCCCGTCGGTTGATGCCGTATCACCCGAACGCTCTTCTAATGATCTAATAGTTTTTAACGCAATTTTTTCGGGAAAAATATGTGTGTGAAAGTCAATAACCATATTAAAATTTAGAAATATCCTCTTTCGTCAAAGCTTTTGCGCCGTTATCAATTAAAATTTTAGACGCTTTATTTAAGTCCGAAGTCTTTACAACGACCGAAGCACTATCACCGTCGATAGATAATCCGTACATATATTCAATATCAACGTGATTTTGGGATAGCGTGGATAATAATTGTTGTAGCGTACCCGATTTGTGTTCGATTTTAATAACCAAAACTTCAGTAACCATAGTAGAAAATCCTTCTTTAGAAAGTTCTTCTCTACCAAGTTCGGGATTATTAACGATAAGTCTTAATAAACCGTATTCGGTTGTATCTGCAAGGCTAAGCGAAATTATATTCACGTTATTTTTTTTTAAAACGTTTAATACTTCACCAAGTCTACCTTGTCTATTTTCAATAAAAACTGAAAGTTGTTTTGCAATCATATATTTTTACCCCTAAAAAATACTAATTTTCGTATCCTATCAAAAAGGCTTTTTCGTTTATCTCAATAGTTTTTTGCGGAACGGTTTTTCTAATGTTTTCTAACCAAGTTTCTTTATCAAAACCTATATGTTTTGCCGCTAAACCTAAAACAACCGAGTTAACGACTTTGGTGTTTTGCAAATTCTTTGCAATTTCATTACCATTAATGGTGTAAACAGTATGGTTTTTAGAAAGATTTTCTATTATATTCTCTGGATAAGTTGTTGCGCCTATAACGACGGGCATAGGGTCAATTTTACAATTGTTAACTATTAAAATACCGTCTTTTTTTAAGTAGTGCACGTATCTTAATGCCTCTAAAGTTTCAAAAGCAATTAAAACGTCTGCCGTACCTTCTTCTACTACGGGAGTATAAACTTTTTCGCCGTATCTAACGAAAGTTACCACACTACCGCCACGTTGTGCCATACCGTGCACCTCAGATAATTTAACGTCATAGCCAATTGAAAGAGCGGTTTTTCCTATTATTCTACTAGTTAAAAGCGTTCCCTGTCCGCCAACGCCGACAACCATAATATTTTTGTTTTCCATATTACTTTTCCACCTTTTCGATAGCGTTAAATTTACAGTAACTCTTACATAGTCCGCAACCGTTACACATTGCGATATTGATTGAAATAGTTCCATCTTCATTTTTCGTTAAAGCGGGGCACCCTATTTTTAAGCACATACCACATTTTTTGCACTTATCGTTTATGGTAACGCATTTGTATGGAAATACTTGTCCTTTTAATAAAGCACAAGGCGCTTTTGCGATAATAACGGTTAGTTCGTTAGAGTTTTGAGCAATTTTTAGTTGTTTCTCAAGTTCTAATATATCAAAAGAATCAACTGTAACAACGTTTTTTACACCTATTGCGTGGCACAGGTTTGATAAATCAATGGCATAAGCTTCTTGACCGTTTAAAGTCTTTCCCGTTCCTGCGTGTTCTTGATGTCCCGTCATACCAGTTGTTCTATTATCTAATATAATAACCGTACCCGTTCCATTGTTGTACACCATATTGATTAGCGAATTTACGCCAGTATGTAAGAAAGTTGAATCGCCTATTACGGCAACCCAATTTTTAATATATTCCTTTCCCTTTGCCTTTTCTAAGCCGTGAAGAGAAGAAATACTTGCGCCCATACAAAGAGTCGTATCAATAACCGAAAGTGGTGCAACTGCACCCAAAGTATAACAACCTATATCGCCCGTTGCGTGAATTTTTAGTTTGTTTAAGACTGAGAATACGCTTCTATGCGGGCAACCGGGGCATAAAATCGGCGGTCTATTAGGGGTTTGTTCTTTATCAAACACTCTATCATCTTTGCCGAAAAGCACCTTTTTCAACATATTTGCACTGTATTCGCCTTGTTTCGTGAATAGATTCTTCCCTTTAACCTTTAAGCCCCAGGACAAAATTTGCTCTTCAATTACCGGTTCTAATTCTTCAAAAACATAAACTTCATCAACAGACTTAACGAAATCTTCTATTAGTTTTTTAGGAAGCGGGTTTACTATTCCAAGTTTTAGAACGCTTGCTTCGGGGCAAACTTCTTTAACGTATTGATAAGCAATACCACTAGTAATAAAACCTATTTTTTTACTACCTTCCTCAATTTTATTTATAGAAAATGAAGAAGCGTCGTTTGAAATAGCGTTATCTCTATTTTCTACAACAACGTGTCTGCTAATTGCAGAAGCCGGCATCATAACGTATTTTGAAAGATTTCTCTCATACGTTTTATCTTCAACTTCTACCCTATCGTTTAGCAAAACAATTCCTTGTGAGTGAGATAGTTTGGTTGTGGTCCTTAAAATTACGGGTGTATCGTATTTTTCGCTCAATTCGAAAGCGAATTTGATAAATTCTTTCGCCTCGTTACTATCCGACGGCTCAATGCAAGGTATATGTGCCGAACGACAAATCATACGAGTATCTTGTTCGTTTTGTGAACTTGCAAGACCTGGGTCGTCAGCAACTACTATAACACAGCCACCGTTAACGCCGGTATATGAAAATGTATATAAAGGGTCTGATGCAACGTTTAATCCAACGTGTTTCATACAACAAAGGCTTCTTACCCCTGATAACGAAGCACCAAAAGCAACTTCTAATGCAACCTTTTCGTTAGGTGCCCATTCAACGTAAACGTTATCGTATTTAACTAAATTCTCGCTAATTTCCGTACTTGGTGTTCCTGGATATGCCGAAGATACTTTTACTCCTGCTTCGTATGCACCGCGCGCAATTGCTTCGTTACCAAGCATTATTATTTTCTCACTCATCTATTTGCTCCTTAAATCTTTTACTCTTTTAGCCTTACCTTCAAATCTTTGCAAGGTGTTTGGTGATTCTAAAAGTATTTTTGCGTCTAGCCCTAATACAACTCTTAATCTATTTTTAACGGTATTTTTTATACGTTCTAATTCGCTATAAGAATCGGTTGAATTTTTAAGTTCAACTCGAATAGAAAGTTTATCCGAATACCCTTCTCTTTCAACGATAATTTCATAGTGCGGGCCAAGTTCGTTGACGTTCAAAATAACTTCTTCTATTTGGCTTGGGAAAACGTTTACGCCACGAATTTTAAGCATATCATCGCTTCTACCCGAAAGATTATCCATTCGGCAAAAAGTTCTACCACATTTGCAAGGTTGATAATTAAGACGCGTTATATCTTTTGTTCTATACCTAATAAGCGGTATACCTTCCTTTTTAATACAAGTTATAACTAATTCACCTTGCTCGCCTTCTTTTAGTACTTCACCAGTTTGCGGGTCGATAATTTCGGGAATAAAAAAGTCTTCGTTTATATGCATGCCGTCAAGCATTTCACACTCACCGCTAACGCCAGGACCTATTAATTCGCTCATGCCGTAGTTAGAAGTTACTAACATATCGTCGCCCCAATATTTATGCATCTCATCACGCATAGCGTCGGTTAATAATTCACTACCAACCAAACCGATTTTTACTTTAAGATCTTTTTTAGGGTCCACACCGATTTCGTTAGCAACTTCGGCAAGTCTTAGCGCATAAGAAGGTGTTGCTACTAACAAGGTGGTTCCAAAATCTTTCATGTACATAATTTGCTTTTCAGAGTTACCCGTTGAAGAAGGAACGATTACTGCGCCTAACTTTTCTAAACCATAATGAAGTCCTAGAGCGCCCGTAAACATTCCGTATCCAAAACAAATTTGCGCCACGTCTTTTTCAGTTGCCCCGCCCATACACGCAATACGAGTCACGCATTCCGTCCACATTTCCAAATCGTTTTTAGTATAACCAACTACCGTAGGCTTACCAGTCGTTCCACTTGAAGCGTGAATTCTAATCAAATCTTCTTTGGGAACTGAAAAATAACCGAAAGGATAGTTGTCTCTCAAATCTTGTTTAACAACAAATGGCAACTTACTTAAATCTTTTAATGATTTAATATGTTCGGGTTTTAAGCCGATATCGTTCATTTTTTTGCGATACGGCGCAACCTTTTCGTATACTCTACTTACGGTTTCTTGTAGCCTTGAAAGTTGAATTTCTTCAATCTCTTTTCTTGATAAGGTTTCTTCTTTAGACCAAATCATGTTATCTCCTATGCTAAATCGGTATTTACCGAAAATGATTTATTAATAATTTCTTCGCTTGGTTTTTTAGTAAACAAGCTAACAACGAAGGTTGAAACAATAGAATATATCATACAAATAGACCCTATCATAGGTGAACAAGAAACGCCGTTTTTAAGCGCAAGCGAAAAATCACACGCCCAACCTGCCTTGTCATAGCCCAAAACAATAATTAGAGTTATTGTTAATACTAAAGTCCCAATTATAGACGCCCATGCACCAGCCTTAGTCGTCTTTTTCCAAAGAATACCAAGAACAAACGGTCCCATGAAGCAACCTGCTAGTGTTCCCCAACTAATACCCATCATGTAAGCAATTGCGGCTATTGAGAAAAATTCGTTTAATATCGCCAACACAACTGAGATTAAAATAAATACTAAACAAAAAATCCTTAAAGTTAAATTAACCTTTTTATCAGTAGCTTCTTTATTAATTTTACCTTTATAAATATCAACCGCAACAACGGAAGCACTTGCAAGTGATACCGAAGATAAAGTGGACATACTAGCCGATAAAATAAGAACCGCTATAATACCTATTAATCCTGTTGGAATAACTAAGTTTAATAAAAACGGAATAACGTTATCAGGTCTAATGCCCGATGCTTCTGGGAAAAGGCCACTTAATGCACCGACAAAATAAGCGCCAAAGCCTATTATAAGCGCGAAAATTGTACTTACTATCGTGCCTTGTTTAATCGCTTTATTATCTCTAACCGTATGATATTTATGTACCGTTTGCGGTAGAGCCCAAACACCGAAAGAAGTTAAAAAGATTAATGATAATAACGAAATGGTGTTGCCATATAAACCCGTATGTGAGCTATTAAAAGTAAACCAATTTAGTTCTGGGTTGTTGACAAGACTACTCAAATCCCAATTTACTTGCGGACTTGATAAGAAGAACACGACCATTAAAATTACGCCTACTAACATTATTATGCCCTGAATAAAATCGGATAAAGCCGTTGCAAAATACCCGCCAAGGAACAAATAAAGTGCAGTAATTATCGAAAGTGCAATCATTATAACGTAACCTTCAATATTAAATACGGTTTCAAATAAACTGCTTAAACCATTGTAAACGGACGCAGAATACGGAATTAAAAACACGAAGGTAATTACCGCAGAAATAGTTTTCATCAATTTACTGCCATAACGTTTTTCAAAAAAATCAGGCATGGTTTTACTACCCAAATTAGTAGTCATTGTTTTAGTCCGTTTCGCTAAAACCATCCAAGCAAAAAGCGAACCGATTATTGCGTTACCTATTCCGATCCAAATAGATGCTAAACCGTATTGAGAGCCAAAATTACCAGCGTAACCAATAAAAATAACGGCTGAAAAATAAGTCGTACCGTAAGCAAACGCCGTCATCCATCCGTTAAGCCCTTTACCCGCAAACAAAAAATCTTTAACTGTTTTTGAACGGTTTTTGGTATATAGGGCTATTGCTACCATTGATACAAAGTATAATGCTAAAATTATGTAGTCAAGGATCATTTAAACTCCTTATAAAAAAACCGCATAAAATTAAATGCGGCAAAAAATTTCTTAATTTAATATACACCGCTTACTTAACCAATATTGTTAATATTACAATAGGCGGTAAAGTAAAACACTTTTGTGAAATATTTTTATATAATTTATTATATAAATTTTATACCGTTTAATAATAAATCACTATAAGAAATTTGTCAAGTATATTCAAAATAAAACGGTAAATTAATTAATAATTACTTAAAATTCGAAATTGTTTCTTCTTTTTAGCGTTATAACTGTTAAAACAGTGCCTGTAGCCATTATGCAATACATAATAATTAAAAAGAGTGGGAAAATTTGCATACCTACTGCAGAAGAAACAACGCTAAAAACGAAAGGCATTATAGTAACGCCAACGTAACAAGAAGCCATTTGTATTCCCATAACCGATTGTGAAGCTTGTTTGCCAAAATTTTTTGGAGTAAGGTATGCTAAATTTGGAAAAACCGCACCGTTACCAAACGAAACGAAAAATAAAGTAATGCAAATAGTATAAATAGAAAGGTTAAAAAACAAAAATAATAGTGCAATAAATGTTACAATTTGTCCCAAAACAATAATCTTAAACGGCTTTAATTTTAACGTTAAAAGCCCTGAAACAAGTCTACCAATCGTCATTCCTGCATAATAAAACGTCAAGCATAATGCCGCAGTTTCAGGCATAAATTCTTTGATTTTAACCAAATACGTTGTACACCAAGTACCCAAGCAAAATTCAACCGCGCACGTTCCTGCAAAAACCAAGCAAACAAAGTATAGCAACTTATCCTTTAAAATACTTTTATAACTAACCTTTTCTTTTTCAATCGTTTCAGTAAGAACAAGTTTGTTTTTTTGTTTTTTCCAAATAGGAAGCGACAAAAACACTAGTAAAGCAAGAAGCAGTTGGACTAAGAAAATAATGAAATAGCCGTTTCTCCAAGATGAAGTGGTGGTTAAAGCAATAGAAACAAAAAACGGACTAACGCAAACACCTATTCCATAAAAACAATTTATAATATTCATGTGGATAGGTTTATAGTTAACGGCAACATAATTATTTAGCCCTGAATCAATACACCCCGCCCCTAATCCAAGCGGAAGTGAAAAGCAAAGCATAAACCAAATATTAGAACTAATGCAAAAACCAAATAGCCCTATCGCCGTTAAAAGCGTACTAAACGCGGTAACGTTACCCGTACCGAATTTTTCAATAATTTTCGAACTAAAAATACTTGATGAAACGGTGAAAACCGATATTGCCACTGTTATGAAATTCGCGTATGAAAAAGGCAGATTAAAATCTTGGTAAATTGCCGGCCAAGCCGAGCCAAAAAGAGAATCTGGTATGCCTAAACCTATAAAAGCTATGTAAATTACTATCAATAAAAGAGTTGCCATTTTATCCTATTAAACCGTAAAAAATCATTCCTAAAACTGCTGAAATTAATATCAATATAATTGGCGACAAAGTCTTTTTTGCAAACTTTTTGACTAATAAGTTCGTTGCGACTAAAAATGCTAAAATAATGACGGCTTTATAATCAAATAATATTTGATCACCAATATGGTTGAAAGAAAATAAAACCGACAAAAACATAGTAAATGCCGTAGAGATTATAAGCGCGATAACAACAGGTCTTACACCGCCTAAAAAGGCTTTAACACCAGCAAAATTTAGTAGCCCTTTTATTACCGATGCTATAATTAAAATAATTAAAAAAGAAGGTAATACTACCCCTAACGTTGCTATTAGCCCACCTATAAAGCCGTATTGAGAAGAACCGACGAACGTTGCCATATTTATTGCGATAGGTCCTGGTGTTGACTCAGACACGGCAATAAAGTTTAATATTTCTTCGCTAGTAAGCCAACCATGAAGCAAAACTTCTTCTTGAAGCAAAGAAATCATGCCGTAACCACCACCGAAAGAAACTGCACCGATTTTTAAAAAGGTTAAAAATAATTCTAACATAATTATTTATCCCCCTTTTTAAATTTGCCCGATTTTTTTGAAGAAATTAGCGAGATTAAATAGACAATTATACCAACTCCACCGCCTGTTAGGACGTAGTATACGGACGAAAATGAAAAAGCACATACTGAAAACACTGTAATTATAGAAAAAGAAATTACAAAAGTGATTATATTAAAAGCAGTTTTTTTAACGTGTTTTAGCATTTTAAATCCTGCCGAAAATATAAGATAAGCAACACAAACTTGAATCCCCCTAAAAGCGTATTCAACTACTTTTAGTTGCATAAAAGCGTCAAAAAATAAAGAAATTATAAAAATAATTATAAATGATGGTAATACCGTTGCTATAGTTGCAAAAATCGACCCTAAAAAACCTGCAATTTTATACCCAACAAAAGTTGACGTATTAATTGCGATAGGACCTGGTGTTGATTCCGCAATCGCTATAATATCCAAATATTCATCTTGACTTATCCATTTTTTGTTTTCTACAAGTTCACGTTGAATAATACCTATCATGGCATACCCACCACCGAAAGTAAACAAACCGATTTTGAACATTGTAAAAAACAATGAAATTAATTTTTTAAATTTTTGCATTTTACACCTTTAAATTTATTTTAACATAAACGAACTGTTTTAAGCAATCTTTTGTTAAACCATTTTTATATAAAATATTTTATATAAAACAAATTAGTTTGACTATTTATTTTTTTTATATATAATAATATTTATAAAGATTTTTCAGGAGATATTTTTATGAAATTCGATAAAGACGTTTATTACGTTGGCGTTAACGATTATAATATTGACTTATTTGAAGGTCAATTTCCCGTTGAAAATGGAATGGCGTATAATTCATACGTTATATTAGACGAAAAGGTTGCTATTTTCGATACGGTAGACGCTAATTTTATAGTACAATGGCTATCAAACGTAAAAAACGTATTAAATGGCAAACAACCCGACTATTTAATTATTCAACACGTTGAACCCGACCACTCGTCCGGGATTAAGCTAATAATAGAAAATTACCCATCGATTAAATTAGTAGTAAACTCCAAATCACTCGTAATGATTGAAAATTATTATGGAAAATTACCATGTGATAAAATTATAGTTAGTGATGGCGACACCTTAAACTTAGGAAAGCACAACTTAAAATTTGTTTTTGCACCTATGATCCATTGGCCTGAAGTTATGATGACGTATGAAGAAAACTCTAAAATTTTATTCTCGGCAGATGCTTTTGGTAAATTCGGCACCTTGGACACTGATGAAGACTGGGCTTGTGAAGCAAGAAGATATTATTTTGGAATTGTTGGAAAATTTGGCATGCTCGTTCAAAATTTGTTCAAAAAGTTATCTAATTTAGATATAAACGCTATTTGTCCCTTACACGGCCCAGTTTTAGAAGAAAATTTAAGCTATTATTTAAATTTATATCAAATTTGGTCTTCTTATGGTATCGAAGCAAAAGGTACGGCGATTTTTTACACTTCAGTTTATGGTAATACTAAAAAAGCAGTTGATAAGTTAAACGAAATATTAACTAAAAACGGCGAAAAAACTGCGGTATTTGATTTGATTAGATGCGATATGACAGAAGCTTTAGAAGACGCGTTTAAGTATGGAAAAATTATTCTTGCAACAACTACTTATAACGGCGATATCTTCCCGCCTATGCACGAATTTATAACTCACCTAACCGCAAGAAACTATCAAAATCGTACTATAGGATTTATTGAAAACGGTTCTTGGGCACCGACGGCAAAAAAAGTAATGCAATCGATGTTAGAAAACTGTAAAAACGTTAAGTTCTTTGAAAATCACGTGTCTATTTTATCCGGTGTAAAAGAAGAGAATATAGAACAAATTAAAGCACTATCAAACGAAATTTTGTCTATATAAACTAAAAGGAAAAAGTTTACAAAGAAAAAGCCCCGCAATTTGCGGGGCTTAATTATTATTTCTTGCTAATTAATTCAATTATGTCACCTACGGTTTTAATGTTAACCGCATCTTCTTCAGGAACTGTGATATTAAATTCACTCTCAAGCGTCATAACCATTTCAACAACGTCAAGCGAGTCTGCGCCAAGGTCTTTAACAACTTCCTTATCTTCTGTAATTTCTTCTATCGGTTTGTTTAGTTGGCTAGAAATAAGTTCTTTAACTTTATCAGCTACTGCCATAACTTTATCCTCCAATGTTTTTTTTAATTATAATACATTATTAAAAAATATGCAAGCGTTTACTCAAAATATTCGTGTATAACGTATTTTAGCTAAATCGTCGGAATAGTGCTAAAGCCTTTTTGCAACTCTTCATCAGTGGGAACGTAATCTTGCATCTCTTTATTATTAAACGCGGTATAAGCGTTTAAATCAAAATAGCCCGTTCCGGTTAAACAGAACACAATCTTCTTTTTCTCGCCCGTTTGTTTACATTTAAGCGCTTCATTAATAGCAACTTTAATCGAATGAGAAGACTCAGGTGCAGGCAAAATACCTTCACACTTAGCAAACTTAACTGCTGCTTCGAAGACTTTCGTTTGCTCAACTGAAACTGCTTCCAAATAACCGTCGTGATATAATTTAGATATAATAGGGTTAACACCGTGATATCTAAGCCCGCCTGCGTGACTTGATGCAGGAATATACCCGTTACCTAAGGTGTACATTTTAAGAAGGGGTGTAATTCTACCCGTATCGCCGTAATCATAAGCATATTTACCGCGCGTTAACGAAGGACAAGATTTAGGTTCTACCGCAACTATTCTAATATCTTTCGTTCCATTTATTTTATCTTTAACAAAAGGCGCTATAAAACCACCGAAGTTTGAGCCACCACCTATGCAACTAATTAAAATATCTGGTTGTACACCGTATTTTTCTAAAGCAAGTTTGGTTTCCAACCCTATAATAGATTGATGCAAAATTACGTAATCTAAAACACTACCTAAAACGTACTTGCATTCTGGAGTGGAAAGTGCTTTCTCCGTTGCTTCGGACACCGCGCAACCAAGCGAACCGGTGGTGTTTGGGAATTCTTCTAAAATTTTTCTACCTATGCTAGTAGTAGTAGACGGGCTTTTAATAACGTTGGCGCCGTAGGTTTCTATAACCGCTTTTCTAAACGGTTTTTGCTCGGCACTACATTTAACCATAAAAACAGTTAAATCTAGTCCGTAGAACGCGCACGCCATAGAAAGAGCTGTTCCCCATTGTCCTGCGCCCGTTTCAGTGGTTAAGTTTTTTAGTCCTTCTTGTTTTGCATAATAGGCTTGTGGAATTGCCGAGTTTAATTTGTGTGAACCAGAAGTATTGTTCCCTTCAAACTTATAATAAATTTCAGCGGGAGTATCCAAAACTTTTTCCAAACAATACGCTCTAATTAGCGGAGCGGGACGTACCATTTTATAGAACTCTTGGACGTCTTCAGGAATAGGAATATATTCGTCGGTAAAGTTAAGTTCTTGATTAACTAATTCTTTACAAAAAACTTTAGATAAATCTTCTGCAGTACACGGTTTTTTAGTAATCGGGTCTAAACAGGGCTCGTGCTTGTCTTTCATAACCGCGTTTATATTATACCAATGCTTAGGAAGTTCTTTTTCTTCAAGCAATAATCTTGTTGGTATACGTTTTTCCATAGTTTTATCTCCTTAAAAAAAATAACACGAAAATTTATCCGCTTGGGACGAAATTTCCGTGTTGCCACCCAAATTCGCAAATTGCATTTGCCTTAATAAGATACTATCATATCTCGCCACGATAACGCATGGCATGCGTTGAACACTACTACTATTTCGTATTCACCCTCGGTAACCCATTCAATAAATCACTTTGCCCGTTTTCACCAACCACGAACTCTCTAAAAAGTAAGCGAAAATATCTACTATTTTACCTCAACGGTTTATAATTTAACTATCTTGATATTACCACTAACAATCAATTTTGTCAAATGATTTACATATTTTTTTAATTTTTAACGTAAATCCCAAAAGAGTTTGTCTTTTGAATAGCGGAATTATTAAATACTTTAGTAGAAATTAGTTCTTTAACTTCACCATCAAACGATAAATTAATTTCATCATTAGATAGGTTAACACAAACCAAAACGTTAGAATTTATGTTTTCTCTCTTAAAAACAAAAGCACCGTTTTTTGCGAGCAATATAGAAATTTCCCCGTCGTTAAATGCTTTATAATTTTTTCTTAATTTTCCTAAAAATTTATACCAATTTAATAGCACAACGTTTTCATTTTTCCAAGGAAAACACATGCGGTTTAACGGGTCGGTAAATCCTTCCATTCCAACTTCGTCGCCATAATAAATTGAAGGTACTCCGTATAAAGTAAACTGTAACAGCGATGCGATTTTAACAAGAAAAATCGAATCGTTTTTTTGTATATTATTTAACTTTATTTTTTCTTGTTGTTCTTTTGTTAATCCGTTAATATTTATCCCACTAAGCGCCGAAATAAGCCTTATCGTATCGTGTGTCGATAAAATATTCATTAAACTATCTAAAACGATTTTTGGGTAGTTGTTTAATTGCTCTAAAACAACAGATAGTAGCGCCTTTTCATCTTTTTTAGTAACGTACTCTAATATAGCGTTTTTAAGCGGATAGTTCATTACCGAATCAAGTTCTTTACCTAAAAAATATTCTCTTCTCTCGCCGTATGAAACCTTGTTTGAAGCGTCTTCCCAAACTTCACCGATAATTATTGCGTTTTTATTGTTAGTTTTTACTCTTTCTCTTAATTTTTTTACAAAATTTCCGTTTAATTCGTCTACGACGTCAAGTCGCCAACCACCTATTCCAAGTTTTGTGTATCTTTCTATTACGCCGTTTTCACCGCAAATAAAATTTATATAATCTATATTGTTTTTATCAACTTGCGGTAGAGTTTTTATCCCCCACCAAGATTCATAGTCGTTTGGATAATCAATAAAATTAAACCACGAATAATATTTTGAATTTGTGTTTTGATACGCGCCGACACTATCGTAGTTTCCGTATTTGTTAAAATAAATACTATCGTCACCAACGTGGTTAAAAACGCCGTCTAATATAATTTTAATGCCCTTTCTATTTGCCTTTTCAATAAGTTCAATTAAGTCGTTTTCATCACCAAGTAACTCGTCAATCACAAAGTAATCCCCCGTGTCGTAACGATGGTTTGAAAAAGCCTTAAAAATAGGATTTAAATATATTGCGTTTACGGATAAACTCTTGAAATAATCTAATTTTTCGATAATTCCTTGTATGTTACCACCAAAAAAATCATTGTTTAATACTTGCCCGTCTTCGTTAGGTTTATATACGGGGGTGTCAAACCAGTTTTCGTGAACAAATTTTTTAGTATTTATCTTATATTTTTCACTTTTGTAAAATCTATCGGGGAAAATTTGATAAATAACCCCGCCTTTTAGCCATGAAGGAACTTTATAGTCTCTCGAATATACGGTTAATTGATAAAAATTTATTTTGTTTTGAATTTCAGCATTATAATTTTCGCCTTTGCCAAGTTTTTTTCCGTTTGAAAGTTCAAAATAGTACCATTTTAACCCAACAGAAAAAGATAACTCCACAAAAAAAGTATCGTTATCTTTTTTCATTTCATAACGAAATTCTTCTTTCGTAGAATCTTCAATTACAACCATATAACAAGCAGAGTCGTTTGACTTTAATCTAAAAATTACGGGCGTATTTTCTTGAATAGCGCCCGTTATAGACTTGTAATAAACGTTAAGTGGATTAAAATAATGCATAATTAAAATCTTTTTAAGTTCCAAATATTGTTTGCATAATCTCTTATGCTTCTATCACTTGCAAAAATACCAGCGGTAGCAATATTGTTTAGACTCTTTTTCGCCCAAGACAATTTGTCGTTATACACTTCATCACACGCCTTATGCGCGTCACAATACGAGCCAAAATCGGCAAGGCACATATAAGGATCAGCGATAGGGCTTCCAGTTAATAAATATCTAGAAATATCGCTAAAATCTTGACCGTTAAAGCCTTGATTTAAGGCGTTAATGACCTTTTCTGCGCGAATATTGTTGTTATAAAATGAAGTAGAATTATACCCTTCTTTCCATAGCCTATCAACTTCTTTTGCGGTTAAACCAAAAATAAATATATTATCGTCCCCGCACGCTTCTTTCATTTCAACGTTTGCTCCGTCAAGAGTTCCTATAGTTAAAGCGCCGTTTATCATAAACTTCATGTTGCCCGTTCCACTAGCTTCTTTACCTGCTTGAGAAATTTGTTCGCTAACTTCCGTTGCAGGCATTAGTTTTTCAGCAACCGATACTTTATAGTCTTCGATATAAACAACGTTTAATTTTTTAGCAATTTCAGGGTGCTTTTTAATGTCTTGACTAATGAAACAAATTAATTTGATAATTTGTTTAGCGAAATAATAGCCAGGCGCAGCCTTAGCACCAAAAATAAAGGTTTTTGGCGTTACGTTAAGCGATGGATTTTCTTTAAGTTCATTATATAACGAAATTATATACAAAGCGTTTAAAAGTTGACGTTTATACTCGTGCATTCTTTTCGCTTGAACGTCAAACATAGAGTCTGGGTCAATTATTACGCCTTGATTTTTCTTTAAGAAATCACAAAATTGTAATTTCTTTATCTTTTTTATTTCGTTTAATCTTTCTAAAACGGCTTTATCGTTTTCAAACTTTTTAAAATCTATCAAGCGTTCGGCGTCCTTAACGTATTTGTCACCTATGCACTCGTTTAATAGTTCGCACAATTCTTTATTTGACTGACACAACCAACGCCTATGCGCAATACCGTTAGTTACGTTAGTAAATTTGTCTGGGAAAACGTCGAAAAAGTCTTTGAAAATACTTTTTTTGATAATATCACTATGAAGCGCGGAAACTCCGTTTACTTTATTCGACGCTATTACCGATAAGTTTGCCATTTTTACTTGGCCATGAGAGAATATACTCATTCTGTCAATTTTATCCCAATCCCCAGGGAATTTATCCCACATTTGTGCGCAAAATCTTTGGTTAATCTCTTTTAATATCATGTAAATACGAGGTAATCGGCGTTGAATAAGATCTTCACTCCATTTTTCAAGCGCTTCGCACATAACCGTATGGTTAGTATATGCGACGGTTCTAGTGACTATGCTCCAAGCATCTTCCCAAGAAAAACCGTTTTCATCTATTAAAATACGCATTAACTCGGGAATACACAATGCTGGGTGAGTATCGTTAATATGGATTGACGCTTTATCAGGCAAGGTAGAAAGTGACCCGTATCTTCTTTTGTGGTCGTTAACTATGTCTTGAAGCGTTGCTGAAACTAACAAATATTGTTGTTTCAATCTTAAAGATTTGCCTTCGAAATGGTTGTCTGAAGGATATAAAACTTTTGAAATAAGTTCGGCTTCGTTGTCCTCTTGCATGCAACGCATATAGTCGCCTTGAGAGAAAGTTTTCATATCAAAATCGCGAATATTTTGCGCTCTCCAAAGCCTTAAAACCGATACTGCTTCACTATCTTTTCCCGATATCATCATGTCATAAGCAACGGCTTCTACTTCTTTCGCGTCGGCATGTTCAACAGTTAAGCCGTTTTCGGTCCAATTTTCACGAATAAAACCGTCGAATTTTACCTTAAATGTTTTATCGTGACGGGGCGAAAGCCATACTTCGCCACCTGGCAACCAAATATCAGGTAATTCCATTTGCCAACCGTCAACTATTTTTTGTTTAAACAATCCATACTCGTAGCGGATTGAATAACCCATAGCGGGATAATTTTGTGACGCCAAAGCATCCATAAAACAAGCGGCAAGTCGACCTAAACCACCGTTACCTAACCCAGCATCCGGCTCTAATTCGTATAATTCTTCTAATGAACAATTAAAGTTTTTAGTAAGTGCATTATTAAAAGAATCGGTTAAATTTAAGTTATACGCGTTGTTTTTAAGCGATTGACCGAGCAAAAACTCCATACAAAGATAGTAAACCCTTTTGCCACCGTTTTTTCTGTATTTTTTATTAAAAGCGCTACGTTTTTCAAGCAAAATGTCTCTAATGCACATAGCAACTGCTTTATAAATTTGCTCTTTACTTGCTTCTTTCTCGCCAACGCCGTAATATTTTGATAATTTACTTTTGATTAAATTTAACGCGTCTTTTTCAGTAATTTCGTTCATTGTGTCTCCTAGTTGTTATATATTTTTTCGTATTTTGATGCTTGACACGACCAAGAAAAATCCGTTTTCATCGCGCGTTCTTGCAATCTAGTCCATTCAGGTTTGTTTTTATATAAATCTATTGCTTTATTTATTACGTAAAACATATCGTGCGGGTTGTAGTCCTTAAAGGTAAAACCGTTTGAATTTTCTTTACCATAAGGAACAATGCTGTCGTTAAGCCCACCCGTTTCTCTAACGATTGCAACAGTTCCATATCTTGAAGCAATCATTTGAGATAGACCACAAGGCTCCATTTTAGAGGGCATTAAAAAAATATCCGAGCCGGAATAAATCTTTCTTGACAAGTCTTGATTATATGCAATTACTGTTGCGCATTTGCCTTTATAAAGTGTTGAAACGTGGGTAAAGAAATTCTCGTAAGAAGTTTCACCCTTGCCGAGAATAACCACTTGAACGTCTTGAACTAGCAAATTTTCTAGTGTTTCTTTAACTAAATCAAGACCTTTATGCGAAACTAAACGAGAGATTATACAAATAATCGGCACGTCTTCCCTTTCGGTTAACGAAAGTAGTTTTTGTAACTCTTTTTTGCAAACCGCTTTACCCGAAATATCGTCAACCGAATAATTTTTAAACAAATATTTGTCAGTTTCGGGATTATAATAATCTAAATCTATTCCGTTTAGAATGCCATGTAGTTTATTTTCATTTCTTATAACAATGTTCTCTAATCCGTGGGCAAAGAAAGAATTTTTTATTTCGTTTGCGTACGTAGGACTAACGGTAGAAACAGTATCGGTCATTTCAATAGCGCCTTTCATAAGGTTAACTTGTCCGTTAAACTCAACGAAATTTTTAATATTGTCAGGAAAACCGAACAAGTCAGAATATGTTTCCATGCCAAAATTACCTTGGTATTCTATATTATGAATTGTAAATAAAGTTTTAACTTTTCTAAAATTTTCATCCCCGTAATACATACCTTTTAAATATATTATCGCCGAAGCCGTTTGCCAGTCGTTACAGTGTAAAACGTTAGGATATATATTTAATCTTGCGATAGTATCTAATGAAGCACGTGAGAAGAAAGCAAATCTTTCAGCGTCATCGTAAAAGCCATAAATATTGCCTTCTCTCTTAAAATAATATTCGTTATCTAAAAAATAAAATT
>JAEIGA010005213.1_pt1 | contig 19955 bp, 17 predicted proteins | sample 9270691 | NCBI WGS metagenome assembly JAEIGA01 (sample SAMN17057246, study PRJNA624740) | gut metagenome | biome: biome; isolation source: fecal sample | host: Bos grunniens | place: China: Xizang | collected 2019 | reverse complement strand
TTTGTGGCCATTTCCCGGGGTTCCGCCCCTTGCGGGGCTCCACCGCCGGGCTATTGTATGGCGCCCCTCCGGGGCTCTGAATTCGGCTCGCTTGCGCTCGCAGATTATCCTACAAACGCCTCTTCAACTTCCGATTTATCGAGCCGCAATCGGAAACGGCGCCTTGCCGCATCCGCGGTTATGAAGGGTGGCGGAATGCGGCAAATAATCCATCCATTACGCAAATGGAGGTTGCCAGTGCGGGGCGGGTGTGGTAGAGTGTGGGTATGGAACGCTTAAACAACCGCGGGCTGAATGAGATGCGCCCGCTCGATTTCGTGCTGGATGTCGCCCCGCATGCCACAGCCTCCGTGTTGTCCTGCTTCGGCAATACGCGTGTGATTTGCTCCGTAACGATTGAAGAGGATGTCCCGCGCTGGATGAAGGCGCAAAAGGTGGAGGGCGGTTGGCTGACGGCTGAATACGCCATGCTCCCTTACTCTACCTTGGACCGCAAGAAGCGCGACAGTGCCGCCGGTAAGCAAGACGGCCGCTCCGTGGAGATTCAGCGCCTCATCGGCCGCTCTCTGCGCGCCGTGATGGACCTGGAGGCGCTGGGCGCTCGCACCGTATGGGTGGACTGCGACGTACTGCAGGCGGATGGTGGCACCCGCACCGCCAGTATCACCGGTGCTGCCGTGGCGCTCGCCATCGCCCTTAACCGCATCATGGCCAAGGGGCTCATCACCACCAACCCCATGCGCCAGCTGGTCAGCGCCGTGTCCGTGGGTAAATTGGCAGGCACCCCGCTGCTCGACCTCTGCTATGTGGAGGACCGCGATGCGGAGGTGGACATGAACATCGTCATGACGGAGGGTGGCCAGTATGTGGAGGTGCAAGGCAGCGGCGAGGAAGCCGTGTTCACCGCGGAGGAGATGGGCCAGATGCTCGCCCTCGCTTCTGAAGGTATTGCCGCCATCACCAAGGCGCAAAAAGAGGCCATCGCCCGTGCGGACCAACCCACCGCTGCGGATTTTAACTCGCTGAAGGATTTCTTCACCAAAAACTGAGGCTTCATACGCCCACAGGCAACAAAACGCCGCTCGCGCCATGGCTGTGACCATCCGCGGGCGGCATTTTTGTGCAGTGTATGCTCAGAATTCCAAGGGGAAACGCTTATTCGGCTCGCATTCGGGGATTTGCAGCTCCGGGGCAGGGGTGTGGGCAGCCGAGCCGGAGGAGGTGGTGGCCGCCTCCAGTATGTAGCGCACCTCATCATTAGCAGCGTGGGTGAGGGCGGAGCGGTTGCTGGCATCCAGCAAGCGGGCGTCTGCCCCGGCATCCAAGAGCTGGCGCACCACATGGGCATGGCCTTTCTGTGAGGCTAACATGAGAGCCGTGAAGCCGGATATGTTGCGCGCGTCGATATCCGCCCCGGCACGCAGCAGTACCTCCACCACCTCATGGTAGCCATTCATGGCGGCCATCATGAGTGCCGTGGTGGAATAGGCGGAGGTGCGTTCATTCACCGAGGCGCCTGCCTCTATCAAAATGCCTGCGGAGGTGGAGCGGTCATACATGGCGGCCACCATCAGCGGGGTGAGGTCCGCCGCATTACGGGAATTGATGCGGTAGTAGCTCAACTCCGCGCGCACACGTGAGGGCTTGCCCTGCTGCACGGCTGTATGCAGGGGGTAATCATCCGCCGCAGCTACCAAGGGCGCTACGGAACCGAGTAAACAGAGAAAGGAGATAAGTGCGTTTTTCATGCCGGCGAACTCCGGGTGCCCTGCCGGTGTTTTGCCCTCACCTGACTTGCACCCTGCGGTTAGTATGCTTTGTTTATAGCAGTTTGAGCCCGATTCGTCAAACTCATTTCCGCAGAACTTGCGGAGATGGGATGAAAAAGCTGGTCAAAGCGCCCCGGAAGTAGTATATATATACTCGTCACCCAAACACAGCGCAACATGACCGGCAACACGCAGCACACCGCCCACGGGCAAACAAGTAAGAGCATGGCCCTACCGCAGAATATCACGATGGGGCACTACCGCTTACTCCGTATGCTGGGGCTGGGTGGCTTCGGTATCACCTACCTTGCGATTGACCAACGCACGAATGCTCAGGTAGTTATTAAAGAAAACCTGCCCGCCTTTTATGCTGTGCGTGATGATGCTACCAAGCAAATTCAGCCACTGGATGTTGAGGGGGCCGTGCAGAATTACAACCACACGCTGCGGCTCTTTGAGGATGAGGCGCGCACGCTCTCTCGCCTGAAGCACCCGAACATCGTGCGCGTGTATGGGGTCTTCGAGGCACTGGGTACGGCTTATTATGTGATGCCCTACATCCCCGGCAAAGAGCTGCACAAGGTGATGCCCCCCGCTGCGGTGAGTGAGGCTTGGCTGCAGCCGATTCTCGTTGCCCTGCTCAGCGCGCTGGATTATCTGCACAGTTATAACCTGCTGCACCGTGATTTGGAGCCCGGTAACATCTTGCTGCGTGAGGACGGCACGCCCATCCTCATCGAATTCGGCACCGCACGCGCCCTGCAAACGGAGCGCTCCGCCCCCATGGTAGGCACCCCGGCATACTCCCCGCCGGAGCAGATTTCCCCCCACGGTACATGCGGACCGTGGACGGATATTTATGCCCTCGGTGCCACCTGTTACCGCATCATCACCGGTGAGTGTCCGCCCCAAGCGCTTGATCGTTTGTATGATGTAGACCCCTACCGCCCGCTTGCCTCACGTCCGGAGTTGCTCGGTAGGTTCTCCCCCGCCCTGCTGAGCAGTATTGATACCGCGCTGGCCGTGAACTACAAACACCGCTGGCCCGATGCCCGCCGGTGGATGGAGGCCCTGCACACCTTACCGCCGGAGTGGGATGAGGCCGCCTCCTCCGGCAAGAGTGGCAAGTGGCTGCTGCTGGCGGGCGCGCTTACGCTGCTGCTGGGTGGTGCCGGCTATGGCGTGTACGCCTATGCCGAGTCCGTGAAGGCGGAGCAAGCCAAAGCGGAGCAAGCACTGGCGGAAACCATGCGGCTCCGCCTGGAAGAGGCGGAACGCGTGCAGCGCGAGCTCGATGCACGCCGTGCCGGTGAGGAAGCCGCCCTCCGCGACGAGGAAACCGCCTGTGCGGAGTTTATTCAACAGCTGCTTCAAGCCCATACCAAAGCCGCTTTACCTGCCAAAAAACACATCCCCAAACCCCAAAGCAAGCAACTGCTGCACTCCCTGCGCGAAATGGCGGAAAGAAATGATGCCGCCGCCAAGTTTGCCTACAGTGTCTTGCTGATGCACGGCGTCAGGGTGCAGCAAGACAAAACCAAGGCCTTGCAATACCTCCGTGAAGCGGCGGAAGCCGGCCACCCGGTCGCTCAAACCGCCCTCGGCCGCCGGTATGCCACCGGTGCAGAGCTGTCGAAAGACCCTTACGAGGCCGTGAAATGGTACACCAAAGCTGCCCTGCAGGGCTATGCCGGCGCGCAGAACAACCTCGGCTCTTGCTATGCCGCGGGCTATGGTGTCAGCAAAGATGTGGACCAAGCCGCCGAGTGGTTCCGCAAAGCGGCTCAGCAAGGCATTGCCGTGGCTCAGTATAACTTGGCCTACTGCTATCAGAATGGCGTCGGCACTGCGGAAAATGCTCAGGAAGCCGTGAAATGGTTCCATGAAGCGGCCAAGCAAGGCCTGGCCGATGCCCAGTATAGCATCGGCTTGTGTTACCTACAGGCCTACGGTATCTCCCGCGATGAAAAAGAAGCCGCTGAGTGGTTCTACAAGGCTGCCAAACAGGGCTTGACCATGGCGCAGTGTCACTTGGCTTGGTGTTACTACCATGGCAACGGCGTGAGCAAAGACCTGCAAGAAGCCGTGAAGTGGTACCGCAAAGCTGCCGATGCCGGCTCCGCACCCGCCCAATACTGCTTAGGCATTTGCTATTATCGCGGTGATGGCGTGCCGAAGGATGACTCAGAAGCCCTCAGCCTCATCCGCAAAGCGGCTGACCAAGGCTATTCCGAGGCGCAAAATGCCCTCGATTCCCTCAATGCCAATCACTGAGCCACCAAGGCGCTCGCATGCCGCCTTTCAATTTCCGATTGCCTCTGTTAAAGTTTATGGTTGATGCCGGTACTTGCACTGAGCGATAAATCGGAATTTGAAGAATAGATTGCGAGCCGTAGGCGAGCGGAATTCAGAGCCCCGGAGGGGCGCCATATAATAGCCCGGCGGTGGAGCGGCGAAGCCGCGGAACCCCGGGTAGCATAAAAAAAGAAAATTGAGCCCGGAGCGACGGAGCGAAGCGACGCAGCGTAGGCCGACATATAATGGCGAGGACCGGAGCGAAGCGAAGCTCCGAGCCGGGGTGGGCGCGTGTTTTTGTTGTTTGCGGCATTTTGAAACAATGCGGCATTTTTGCGCCACGCTTTATGCCACCCCTCCGGGGTTCGCATTTGTTTTTGTGGCCTTTTCCCGGGGTTCCGCCCCTTGCGGGGCTCCACCGCCGGGCTATTTTATACCGCCCCTCCGGGGCTCAAATTTAGGCTCCCGTCTTCGCTGCTGCGCAGCTACGCCGAGGCAGGCGCTAACGCTCGCAAACTCCCCTTCAAACTCCGATTCATCAATCCTTACGGGTGATGATAAGCGCCTTCACCATGCACTGGTTGAGCTTGCCGTTGGAGTTGGTGCAGGTGGAGGGGTTGTAGCGCAGGGAGAAGCGGTGCACGCCTGCGGTGAGGTGCAGGGTGATGGGGGCGGTGAGGGAGTAGTCCTCCCAGTGGTCTTGCTCCGTGTTGTGGGGCAGGGGGATGATGGCGGTGGGGGTGCCATCCACCAGCAGCTCGCGGAGGGCGCAGGTGTCGCCATCACGGCGTGAAGCGGTGGCGTTGCAGTACTCTACCTGCACGGTGTAGGTGCCGGGGGCAAGGGTGAGCTGCTCGTACGCCAAGCGCGAGGTGCAGGGGCGGGTGTCCAGCCAGGCGCGGCCGTGCTCTACGGTGTACTCAGTCTCCTCCCCGATGCGGGTGGGCTGCAGGGCTTGGCGTGCCCCGGGCAGGGGGCATTCAAAAGGTTGGCTGAGGGAGGAGGTGGCGTGGTCCGCCACGGCTTGGACGCGGTACACGTTGCAGAGGTTGGCGTTCTGCGGCGGGGTGTAGGAGCAATCCGGTGTGGTGCCGATGGCGGTGCCGTTGGCGTAGATGTAGTAGGCGCTTGCACCGGGCACGGGGTGCCAGCGGAGGCGCTTGGGGGTGGGGGCATCCCACTGCGGCTCGGGCAGGTCCTCATGCGCGGCGGGGAAGTCGGCGGTAGGTTCCTCCTCATCTTGGGGGATGAGCTCAATCTCAATTTGCAGGCGGCCGGTGGTGTCCAGCGGGATGATGGGGGAGGCCGCCTTGCCGTTGATGATGACGGAGCAGATTTCCGTGCCGTAGCCGTTGATGTGGACGTTGAGCTCCATGCCGCGGATGCGCAGCTTGGTGAGCCAGTGGCTGCCGGCAAAGCTTTTCGGCACGCAGGGGGAGAAGACGAGGTTCTTGCCCTCGAAGCGGATGCCGAAGAGGCCGAGGTAGAAGAGGCCGAGCATGCCGCTCACGCTCCACAGCTGGCGGTCGGAGTTGAGGAGGGTGCCCTCCGCCTCGCCGGTGTCGGCGCGGAAGTTCTCTTTGTTCGTGCCGAATGCCATGGCTGCACGCAGGATGGAAGCCATGGAGAAGGCGGCGCCTGCGGTGTCCTGCATTTCCGCATGGGCAAGCAGGACGTAAGCCTCTTGGAAGGGCCATACGGCGCGGTTGTGGTAGCAGGAGGGGGTGTCCGACTTGTAGGGGGAGAACACCGGCGTGCCCCAGGGGGAGCGCGGTATGGCGTTGAGGGCGCGGGCGCTGTGCTCACCGGCGAGACCGCAGAGCACGGTGAGGGCGGTGGCCAGTGAGTCCACTCGCTCAGACATGCAGCCATCCGCCGTGCGGTACATGCTGTAGTGCATGTGGGCGCGGCTCCAGAAGGCGTCTTGTATGGCTTTGCCGAGGGTGGCGGCGCGGGTGGCGTATGTTTCCGCCTCGGCATCGTTACCCTGCTCGCGCAGGAGCTTGGCGGTGATGACGTGGGCGATGTAGTGCAGGGTGTTGGTGCCCAGCGCGTAGGAGTCGCCTATGTCGGCCATGCTCATCCACTGCGGGTAGCTCTGCTCGCGCCAGTCGATGAAGCTGGTTTCACCCGGGTACAGGGTGGTGCCGCGGGCGGAGAACAGGGCGGCGTCTTGCTCCAGCGTGGCGGTGAGCACCTCTGTGCAGAAGCTCAGCCACTCGCGGTCGCCCGTGATGTTGTACAGGTTGCGCGCACCCAGTGCCCACACCACGCGGTCTGTGGAGATGGGCCAGCCGCCGCCGGTGCCGGTGTCTTGCATGATGATGCCGCCCTGCACGCGGGATTTGAGGCTGGCCTGCACGGCGGCAGGCTCGGCAATGACGGCGCCGAGGGCGGCGGCGTACGCGATGTCGCGGGTCCAGACGGTGGACCAGTTTGCCCCTGCCAGCATGAGCCCGCCCTCGTGCATATTGGCGCGCAGCTCATGGATGGCGAGGTTGTACATGGCGGTGAGCAGAGGGATGCTGCTGCGCATGCCTGTGCAGCCTGCGGGCGGGGCGGGAATGCTCACGGTGCGGGTGGCGCCGCCCTCGCGGGTGATGCGCAGCGCCTCCGTGCCCTCCAGCTCCGCGGTAAGCCCTGCCTGCTGCAGCCCGCTCGCCGTCAGGCGGTAGGCTGCATTCTCAAACAGGACTCTCTCACTCTGCTCTGCCATGGTATCGGGGGGGATTTTTTACAGGATGGCGCCCGGCGTGTAGCCAACGCCCTCCGGGTACTTGCCGGCGAGCTCTTGCACCATGCCGCAGAAGGCGTCCACCTGGTCGCCTGCCATGCCGGTATCGCCGGCGTTGGCGTCGTAAATCTCTTGAATCTCCTCACGGCTGAGCATCAGGCGACCATCTGCACCCAGGCGGTCCAGCAGGTCGTTGGTGGAGATGCTGCCGCGGCGCAGGTCGTCGGACACGGCAACGGCGTGCTCTTTGATGACCTCGTGAGCCTCCTCACGGCCCACACCGCGCTTCACGGCGGCCATCATGATGGTGGTGGTCATCAGGAAGGGCAGGTAGCGGTTCAGCTCGGTCCGGATGACGGGCTCATACACGCCCATCTGGTCCAGCACGGTCAGGAAGGTCTCGAACAAGCCGTCTGCTGCCATGAAGGCATCCGGCAGGACGCAGCGGCGCACCACGGAGCAGGACACGTCGCCCTCGTTCCACTGGTCGCCGATGATGCCGCCGATCATGCTCAGGTGGCCCTTCAGGATGGCGTGGAAGCCGTTCACGCGCTCGCAGGAGCGGGGGTTCTGCTTGTGGGGCATGGCGCTGGAGCCCGTCTGGCCCTTGGCAAAGCCCTCCGTGCAGAGCTCGTGCCCTACCATGAGGCGCCAGGTCTTGCAGAAGCTGCTGGGGCCGCTGGAAAGACCGACCAAGCCGGAGATAATCTCGAAGTCGAGGGAGCGGGGGTACACCTGGCCTACGTTCATCCACTTGGTGGAGATGCCGAGGTGAGCGCAGATGCGGTTCTCAAGCTCGCGGACGGTCTCCGGGTTCTTGCCGAAGAGGGAGAGCTGGTCCAGCTGGGTGCCGACGGCGCCCTTGAGTCCGCGCACGCGGTAGCGCTCCATCATGCTCACCCAAGCCCAGGTCCAGTGCACAATCTCCTCACCGAACATGGCGATGCGCTTGCCCATGGTGCTGGCTTGTGCAGCCACGTTGTGGGTGCGGGCGCCGAACACGAGGTCGCGCCAAGCGGCGGCGTGCTTGCTCATGCGGTCCAGCACGGCCACGGCCTTGTCGCGGATAATCTGCATGCTGCGCCATACCTGCAGCTGCTCCACGTTCTCCGTGAGGTCACGGCTGGTCATGCCCTTGTGGATGTGCTGGTGGCCGGCGAGGTCGCAGAACTCCTCGATGCGGGCCTTCACATCATGGCGGGTGATGCGCTCGCGGTTGTTAATGGACTCAATATCAACGCTGCCCTTCACGCTCTCGTAAGCGTCGATGGCCTCTTGCGGAATGTCCAGCCCTAAGTCCTTCTGCGCCTTCATCACGGCGATCCAGAACTCGCGCTCCAGCACGATTCGGCCCTCTGCGGACCAAATGCTCTTCATGGTGTCCGACGCATAGCGCCCGGCCAGTACGTTAGGTATTGCGTTCATATTGTCGTTCGGCTTTCAGTTGTTGTGGTAAAGCGGTACTCCAGCTTACCACGTCCGCGCGCGTTTTGCAAGCCTTTGTTTCTGTACGGGGCTTCAACTTCCGATTTATCGGTGCCTCTACCGCTGCACGGGCTTCTCTCTTGCGCGCTATGGACGGATAATGTCTTGACGCTCGGGGTGTAAAAGGGTATAAACGGGCATGCGTTTTTTTACGACATTAGCTTTGGGCGCTTTGGCTGCTGCTACGGTGGGCAGCGCGGCGGAGGCGCAGCCCGGCACACTTTGGGCTGCCGGGGTGACGGCGGATGCCGGCTGGTATGACTTTAACAAGGTGCGCACCGGTGAGGAATCCGAGCTCTGCTGGGCTATCACCGCTGCGAATCTCATCGCTTGGTGGCAGCAGCAGCGCACGGCGGAGGAACTGCCGCAGGGTGTGCCCACGCAGCAGGCTGTGTGGGAGGTGTTCCGTGCCTCATTCACCAACAGCGGTAGTGACCCTGACCAAGGCGTGCGCTGGTGGTTCACCGGCGGGTATGAGCCCTGCTCCCCGGATGCAGCGTTGCAGTTTGCCGCTGTTACGAATACTGCCACCGGTTCTTACTATAAGCAAAAGTATGAGGATAAGACGCTTGTGGAAACCCTCTTCTACCGCGGTCGCGGCGGTGCCGTGACGGCGCAGAGTGTCACCAAGGCTTTTTATGAGGGATTCCGCGCGGGAGATGCCTTCTGGATTGGCGTGAGCTATAACCGCCCGGATGGCACGCCTGCCACGCACTCCCTCACCGTGTGGGGGGTGGAGGCCGAGCTGCAGGCGGACGGCACTCCCTGCATCAAAGCGCTGTACATGACGGACTCCGATGACAGAAGCACCAAGCTGCACCGAGTGCGCCTCAAAGAGGTGGATGGCATGATTGATTTTGATTGCCCGGAGCACCCCTTGTACGGCAGAATCGGTAAAATCACCATCACCACCTACACCGGCATGCGCCGCTGAGTGGTGGTGGGGGAGGGGAAAAGACGCGGGAGCGCCGGCTTTTGTGCCTGCACGCTCCCGCGCCCGTGCTTTCTCCCCTTATTTGCTGTGTTTGCAGCAAAGAACGGCTACAGCCGCGGTGAGGGCTGCCAAGAGCGTGGTGTTGACCATGCTTAAGGCGAGTTTGGCGCAGCGCAGGCGTGCGCAGGTGCGGGTGCAGCAGGGCTGCGTGGGCGGGTTTTCTGTCGTATTCTGTGTTTCCATGCCGTTTTGATGCCTTTTGCCTCCCTTTTGTGCAAAAACCGATATTTTTTTTGCCATAATTGCGGGTGTTTTGGTAGGGAATATGCCCCGGGCTGATTTTTGGGCTTGCACCCTGCGCTGAAAATGGTAACATGTTGACATGATGAAGGCAATCAGTAAACTTCTGGCAGCTGCTCTCTGCACCATGGCTTGCTTTGGTGGCGATGTGGCAGATGGTATCCGCTCCGGTGATGTGTGGAAAGGCCCCAAGGCGGAGGTCAACAACAAATACCTGGTGGGTGTCCGCTATGCTCCGGTGGATGCGAATACGTGGCGCTTGGCCAACGGCTCTTTCACCTTCGGCAAGCTCCGCGCCGGTGAGGTGCTGCTCAAGTGGGGTGAGGATAACATTGACTCCCTGCGTGTTATCGTGTACAGCAAGGGTGATGACGGCGCCGTGCAGAAGGATGAGTTCCTCAAGATGGTGGATGACGCCAAGGCTGCCCTCACGGAGATTTCCGGCGTGGAGCCCAAAAAGGTGAAGATGGACATCAAGGAGACCGGCGTGCAGGTGGACTGCTGGCAGTGGACCTGGGAGACAGGTGCAGCCCGTTTGGATGCCAGCTACACCGGTGAGCTCACCAAGCCCAAAAAGCGTGGTAAGAAGAACCGCGGCACTGCGGAGCCCTTTGAGGCTGAGTTTATTCGCGTGGATTTCGGGCCGGATGCCGCATCTATTGAGCACGGTGGCGCCCGCGACAAGGTGAGCCGCAAAGAGCTCAAAGGCAGCATCAAGAAAGAGTCGGACGGTACCGTGTGGCTGGAGGGTGTGAACATGGTGGACCAGGGCCAGAAGGGCTACTGCGTGCCTGCTACACTCGCTCGCGTGTTCGCCTTCTACGGCATGGACGGTGTGGACCAGCACGCGCTCGCTGCCCTGTGTGATTCCTCCGCGGATGGCGGTACCAGCTCCAACTCCATGGAGGCTGCCATGGCTGCCATTTGCAAGAAGTTCCCCGTGAAGCTCATCACGCTGGAGGACTACCAGACCATCGTCATGTCCCTCATCGAGCCCTACAACAAGCTCGCCCAGAAGAAGGGCAAGGCGCAGATGAGCATGATGCAGCCGCCCTTCGACGTTGCTGACCCGGAGCTGCTGCTGCAGGTGCGCGCCGGCAAGAAATCTCAGGTGAAGAAGTGGCTCGGTGCCATCAAAAAGCACATCGATGCCGGTTCTCCCGTGCTCTGGAGCGTCACCCTCGGCATTTACAAAGAGGAGATTGCCGTGCCCCAGACCCGCGGTGGCCACATGCGCCTCATCATCGGTTACAACATGAAGGAGCAGACCGTCATCTACTCCGACTCCTGGGGTGCCGGCCATGAGAAAAAGACGATTTCCGCCGCCGAGGCCGCTGCCATGACCTCCGGCCGTTACGTCATCAAGCTCAAGTAAACGAGCCGCTATCACGACTTTAACCCGAGGGGAAGGACCGCGCAGCATCCTTCCCCTCATTTTATGAAGAGGCGTATGAAGATTTTTCTCACCGTGGTATACATTCTGGCTGTGTTGTTTACCTTCCACCAAGCGACGTACTGCGGGTACGGTGCAGCCTCTGCACCCGTGGGTGATGCCGCCGCCAAAGCCTACTGGCTCAAATGGTATGCCATCTTCGGCTACTCCTTCCTTGCTCTGTTAGCCCTCCCCCTTTTGGCGTTGTTGGTATGGCTCATCCGCAAAATATGGGTGAAAAGGAAGTTGACGCATTGCCGTTAAGCTGATATAAATGACGCGTGCTTGTGTGCCCTGAATCACGCATGCTCGGCGGGGCGGGGGATGAAATATCTCACCCGCTTGCGGTTCAATCCGCGGTTGGTGCATCGCGGAGGAGCTCCACGATGTGGTTATGCTGATTGCGGCTGGCGTGGCGGATGGCTGTTTGGCCGAGGGAATCGACGGCGGTTTTATCCGCGCCTGCGCTGAGGAGCAGGCTCACCACCTCGGCATGTCCTTTTTGCGCGGCAAGCATGAGGGCGGTTTCTTGGAGGCGGTTGCAGCGGTTTACTTCTGCGCCGTGGTCAAGCAAGTAGCGCACGGTATCCGCCTTGCCGGCTGCAGCGGCGGCAATCAACGGGGTGTAGCCGACTTCATCCGCCGTGTTAATGTCTTGGCCGGCTTGCAGCAGCTCTTCCAGTTTGGCATTGTTGCCGTTTTCCGCCTCGCGGATGATGCTGCCCGGGGTGAAGTGGTGCGTGTCGTTTAAGGCGCTTACGGTGAGGGTGTCCCCCATGTTATCCGTGACAGCCGGTGCCTCCAGTAGGGCGGCCAGCGGGTCTGCTTCTTCCACGAGTTCCGCCGCTTCGTCATCCGCGAAGACGATTCCCTTGTCAGGGGCGGGGGTGGGCGGAGCCTCATCATCCACGGGCTCTGCATCGTCATCTTCCTGCATGGCCGGCAGCGTGCCGCCCGTGTAGGCGTGAGCTGTGGGTTGCGGAGCCGGCGGGGCTTGCTCATCCACCGCAGCGGGCGGCACCGGTGCCGGGGCAGGCTGTGTGGCAGTTTTGGCCGGTGCTTGTGCAGGTGCTGCAGCGGGGGTGTCATCAGAGTCCCCGCAGTTGCAGAGCAAGCCCGCACCCAGTGTATACAAAACAGGAGCAAATGTGGAAAATCTCAGCTTCATGGTGGCAGAAACGTTACTACCACGATACCACATTTGCCCCCGTTGGCAAGATTATAATGCTTACTCGGCCTCCTTTTCTTCGCCGGACGGCGCGGTTTTCTTCTCTCGCGTCATGTATTTCATGGTTGCGTACAGCACGGCCAGCAGCACAATGCCAAGCACAATGAGGTGTGACTCCGCCTTAATGGCAGCGATGAGCTCCTCCGGTGAGTTGAGGATGTTCGGGTTGTCGCGCCCCACCTTGTAGCCGAACCAAGCCAGCACCATGCACCACAGGGCGGAACCCACGGTGGTGGCTATGCTGAAGTGCAGGAAGTTCACCTTCGCCATGCCCGCCGGTATGGAAATCAGGTGGCGAATCACCGGCAGAAAGCGCGCAAAAAAGATGCCGCTCGCGGCGTAGCGACGCATGAAATCCTCCGCCTTCTCCACCTTGTGGCGCGGCATGAACAGGTATTTGCCGAAGCGGTAGACGAACGGACGCCCCGCCCACAGCGCGCAGTAGTACATGACCACGGACCCGATGTATGAGCCCACCGTGCCCGCCAGCACCACACCCCAGAATGACATCTGCGCGTCCGGCAAGGTCGCCAGAATGGCCGCGGGCGGCACTACTATTTCACTCGGCACCGGGATGATGGAGCTCTCCATCGCCATCAGCGCGATAACGCCCCAATACCCCCAATCCGTAACCCATTGCATCCATTCAAGTATCCATTCGTGCATGTGGGGCATTATGCATATTCACAGAGAATTGACAAGACAAATTTATCTTATTTTTACGAGCTCATTGTTGGTTTCGTGTCAAGACTCAGAAAAAATTGTGGGTGTTGATGCTGAAGGTCAGCCGGAAGACGTTCCGGGTATTATATCGTATAGGGAGGAATTTATCAATATATTGAGCTTCGGGACGAAATGTAATGTTGTTTTGACGGAAGCTGAGGATATCTCTTTCGTTGAGTTGAATGGGAAGGTAGTGCTACCCGATACCGTTTGGTAGCGAATTTGGCTAAACAAGTACAAGCTATCGGTGCGTTGAATTATAGCAACGTAGGTAGTAACGTAGGTAGTAACGTAGGTAGCAACGTAGGTATGCTGGTGTCGGAGGAATTGGGGCTACCTGAAGATTTGGTGCGAGATATTGAGATATATCGGAAAAAGGGTAGAAATCCACGAAATGTAACGGATGATATATTGATTGCCATTTGTACCGGGCGGCGGGTAACGCTGTCGCAGATGAGTGTATTGTTAAACCGTGAATCAGAACCTTTGCGTCGAGATTTTGTGGCCCCGTTAGTTCGCCATGGTAGGTTAAAATTTACCGAATCACGAAAAACGGATTCGGAGCAAGCGTACACTTCCGTTGTGTCGTCGAAATCCGATGGGAAAATGTCTCCGTAAAGCGTGCTCTGAGGTATAATATATGTTCATTTTTGCGCACCGGTCGGTTTTGTTAAAATAAAAATCTACCATGTGCATTAAAAAGCGTCATTTGTGCGCGCTATGACTCGCGCGGGCGTTGACAGGGCGCGCGCAGGGTGTATAATGCGGCCATGAGCAAAGAGAACCAAGACCAGGAAACCATGAACGAGGACGAGAAAAATTGTTCCCAAGATTGCACGTGTGATGCGCCGGAGGGTGCACAGGCGGAGTATGCTGAGGCTGTGGATGAGCAGGATGCCGCTCAGGCTGAGGCTGCTACGGATGAGCTCACCAAGTGGCGTGAGCTTGCCATGCGTACCGCTGCGGAGTATGATAACTACCGCAAGCGCTGCGTGAAAGACCGCGAGGAGTTCACCCGCTATGCCAACCGTGGCCTGCTGGAGGAGCTGCTCCCCGTGGTGGATAATTTTGAAATGGGTATGATGATGGCAGGGCAGGATACGTCCTCCATGATTTACATCGGTATGAGCATGGTGCAGAAGCAGTTGGGTGATTTTCTCACCTCGCAGGGGGTGGAAGCCATTCCCACGGAGGTCGGGCAGATGTTTGACCACAATGTGCACGAGGCCATACAGAGCGAGCCGTCCGACCAACCGGCGGGCACCATTCTGCGCGTACTGCGCCGTGGCTACAACCTGAAAGGTCGCTTGCTGCGCCCTGCCAACGTGATTGTTGCCGCAGAGCCTGAGCCCGCTGAGAATGCCTGATACTCATACGCCCCCATTCACATAACATAACCTTCCTATACATACCATGTCAGCAAGTTATTATGAGGTGCTGGGCATCGATAAGAATGCGGATGATGCCGCCATTAAGAAGGCATACCGCAAGCTTGCCATGCAGTACCACCCGGACCGCAATCCGGATGATAAAGAGGCTGAGGAGAAGTTCAAAGAGGTGGGTGAGGCCTATGAGGTGCTCAGCAACCCTGACAAGCGCGCCGCGTATGACCGCATGGGGCATGAGGCCTTCAAGAACGGCAACATGGGCGGCCCCGGTGGCCCCGGCGGTGCCGGCTTTGACCCCATGGACATCTTTGCTCAGTTCTTCGGCGGTATGGGCGGTGGTTTCGGGGGCTTCGGTGGTTTCGGCGGTGGGCGTCGCCAGGCGGATCCGCGCCAGCCGGGCTCAGACCTGCGCTATGACTTGGACATCACGCTGGAGGAAGCTGCTACCGGCTGCACGAAGACCATTGAGATAGAGCGCTTGGTGCCCTGTGATGCCTGCGGTGCCACGGGCTCCAAGGATGGCCAGAACGGCTTCAAGACCTGCCCCACCTGCCACGGCAGCGGTGTGGTCACGCGCCAGAGTGGTTTCTTTGTGCAGCAAAGCACTTGCCCCACCTGCCGCGGTGCGGGTAAGACCATCTCGAACCCCTGCTCGAAGTGCCGTGGTGAGGGCCGTGTGAACCGTGAGGAGCCCATCACCATCAACATTCCCGCCGGTGTGGATACCGGGGTGAAGCTGCGCTCCTCCGGCAATGGTGATGCCGGCTTGCACGGCGGCCAGACGGGTGATTTGTACGTCTTCATCGAGGTGGTGGAGCATGACATCTTTGACCGCGATGGTATGGACCTGCATTGCCGCATGCCCATCTCCATTGCAGAGGCTACGCTGGGCGCCACGGTGGATGTTCCCACGCTTGACGGCGCCGCCAAGCTCAAGGTGCCTGCCGGTACATCCTCCGGCACCATCTTCCGCGTGCGTGGCAAGGGTATGCCCTCCCTCCGCGGCTCAGGCCGTGGTGATTTGATGGTAGAGCTGCAGGTGGAGACCCCCGCCTCGCTCTCCTCAGAGCAGCGTAAGGCTCTGGAGGCCTTCACCGCTACGCTGAAGCCTGCCAACATGCCGGAGGTGGAGTCCTTCCGCAAGGCTGCCGCAAAATACCTGAAGTAACCACACCTTGCAGCGGGTAGCGCATGGGCGCTTACCCGCTGCGAGAGGAGCCCTGCACCATGCACCGCTGTTATTTACCGAACGCAGACTTCAGCACCGGGATGCTGGAGATTACGGGTGAAGAAGCCCACCATGCGCTGCGCGTGATGCGCCTGCGAGTGGGGGAGTCGTGTGAGGTGTTTGACGGCTGCGGCAAGGCCGCCGTGGCTACCATTACCTCCACCGCCGGCAGTAGCTCCATGAGCCTGCAGGTGCAGCAAGTGCTACCCCCCATGCCCCCGGTGGCCGGCATTACCTTGGCGCTGGCCATCCCCAAGGGGAACAATATGGACCTCATCGTCCAAAAAGCGGTGGAGCTCGGCGCCTCTCGCATCATCCCCCTCATCACGGAGCGCACTATCGTGCGCCTGAATGCCAAAGAGGCTGCCGCCAAGGCGGATAAATGGCGCCGCACCGCGCTTGAGGCCTGCAAACAGTGCGGTGTGAACACCTTACCCGTGGTGGAGGAGCCACAGCCCTACAAGCTCTTCTTGCAGCGTGAGGATGTGCCCTCCCTGCGTGTGCAGTGTGCCATTGTGCCGCATGCCCGCCCCCTGCGCACCGTGCTGGAGGAGGGGCGCACCGCCGGGCATGCCGAGTGCATATTGCTCATTGGCCCGGAGGGTGACTTCTCGCCGTCGGAATACGCCGCAGCGGAGTCTGCCGGCTATGCGCCGACGGGGCTCGGCCCCATCATTTTACGCGTGGAGACCGCCGTGTTCATGGCGATATCCGCCGCGCGCTACGCGCTCGACGCATAAAAAGTGCGTGCGCGGCTCTTTTTGTGTTCACAATCCTCGGTGAGTAGTTTACACTGAGGGTCTATGGGATTCACAACACTAGCCACCACCGCCCTCGCCGTAGGGAAGATATTGCCGGACGCCATGCAGGCGCATGCCCTCAATAAGCAGAGCAAAAGCCTTAACAGCGCCGCAGATGAACAATTGCGCCTCGCGGAGCGCCAAGCCTCTCACATCACCCGCGTAGCGCTCTCCAACAGCCGCCGCGCTGCCCGCAACGCTGCTGCGCAAATGGGTACCGCCAGGGCGGATGCCGCCGCCTCTCACCTTGCAGCGGAGGGCTCTGCCCACCTCCGCGAGCAAGACCTCGCCACCCGCCTGCAGGATGAAATCAACTCCTCCGCCAACTCCGCCCTTCACCAAGCCAACCAAACGCGCGAGCAGGGCGCTCTCAATGCCTGGAACACCCGCCAAGCCGCCGCTCAGGCCAAGGTCGGTTCGATTTCCGCCGGCCTCAGTGCCGCAGGCTCGCTTTTCGGTGATATCGGCCGCAGCCTCAATGCCTGAAGTGAGGGCATTATTGCCGCCCCCCCCCTCCACACATAAGTCTTTCTGAGCCCCCTCGGGGCTCAGAAATCCGCTTGATTGCGTGGATTTTGCACCAAGCTGCTTGAATTTGCGTGGTGAGAGCGCTTTTTCCTTTGCAGAGCGGGGAATATATGGTAGAGTAATAACATGAAGTTACGAATTTTTACAGCAGTGGCTTTGGCCGTGGCCGGTTTGCTGGGTGGGTGCCAACAAACGCACTCGCATGCGCCGTACAGGGGGTATAAGAAGTCTCCCTACACGATTAGAGGGCAGCGTTTTGTGCCCATGGATGTGCACCCGGCGCTCAGCTACAGGGCGGAGGGCATAGCCTCTTTCTATGAGGCGAATGGAGCGAAGGGTGCCATAGGCGAGCGTTTGTACAAGGGGGAGTATTACGCCGCCCACCGCACGCTGCCTTTGCCCTGCGTGGTGCGCATTACCAGCCTGAGCACCGGCAAGAGCGTGGAGGCCCGTGTGGCGGACCGCGGACCTTTTGTGAACAATCGCCTTATCGACGTAAGCTCCGCCGTGGCGCGCGACCTCGGTTTCACGCACAAAGGCTTGGATCGCGTGCGTGTAGAGGTGCTCTCCGTGGGCGATGGCCAGTATAGGGTGAAGCGCAAGTAATTGCTGTTATTTCTTACAAAAGGGGGATTTAACGGCTGTTCTCATTCAGGTGACGCCCGTTAAGTCCCCATTGATTAAGCGGAGCAACGATAGGACAACAAAAAACGTGACGGGCAATTCTACACATCCGACAGATGGTGCCGGTATCAGAAGCTTTGCTTTGCCGGTGGGTCTTGAGCTGGGGCATTACCGCCTGCTGCGCAAAATCGGCCAAGGCGGTTTCGGTATTACCTACTTGGCGGAGAACTTGCAAAGCCATGAGCAAGTGGTGATAAAGGAGAATTTGCCCACCTTTTACGCATTGCGTGAGCATAATACCCTGCGGGTGTATCCGTTGGATGTAGCCAATGCTAAGGACGACTACACCCACACCCTCAGCCGCTTTGTGGATGAGGCGCGCACACTGGCACACCTGCATCACCCCGGCATTGTGCGCGTGCTCGAGGCGTTCGAGGCGCTGGGCACAGCCTACTATGTGATGCCCTACATCCCCGGCAAAGAGCTGCATAAAGCAGCCCCCGCCGTGGTGGATGAAGCGTGGCTGAAGCCCATTTTGTGTGCTGTTTTGGAGGCGCTGAAGTACCTGCATTCTCGGAACCTGCTACACCGCGACCTGAAGCCCGGCAACATCTTGCTGCAGGAGGACGGCGCGCCCATCCTCATCGACTTCGGCACTGCCCGCGCCCTGCATACGGAGCGCTCCGCCACCATGGTCGGCACGCCGGGCTATACCCCCATTGAGCAGATTACCCCGCATGGCAATCGTGGGCCGTGGACGGACCTCTACGCCCTGGGCGCCACCTGCTACCGCCTCATTACCGGGGAGCTCCCGCCGCAATCTGTTGAGCGTATTGACGAAGAGGACCCTTACCGCCCCCTTGCCAACCGTGCGGAGTTGCTCACTCGCTTTTCCCGCCCCTTTTTGCAGGCTATAGACGTGGCGCTGGCCGTTCGTGCCAAACAGCGTTGGCAATCCGCAAGCGAGTGGTTGGAGAGCCTCTCCTCCGGTTCCGTTAACGAAGCTGCTCAGGATTGCGTAACTCAATCCCGGCCGGTGTCCACCACGCCGACTCGCCTTCCCGCGAAGGAAGAGGATGCCTCCACTACGCCCGGCAAGCGTCGTTATCTTATTCTTGCCCTTCTTTCCGTGGTATTAGCCGGTGGTGTCTATGGTATTTATTCTTACACCCAATCCGCAACGGAAAAACGCCTGCGCGAAGAATTCGCCAAGGTGGAGATGAATCGCCTTGCTCTTGAGAAAGCGGAACGCAAGGCCAAAGAGGAAGCGGAACAGCTTGCTCGTGCCAAAGCGGAGCAAGAAGCCAAGGAAGAAGCGGAACGCATCGCGCGCGAAAAGGTAAAAAAAGATGCTCAGGATAAGCTCAAATCGATGGATATCACGGATTATGATGAGGCTATCCTCAAACACTGCGGTAATCCTGAAACGATGCAGCTACTGATTGCAGCCGGAGCCGATGTCAACCATGCGGATAAGGATGGCTCGACGCCGCTCATTAAGGCCTTGGTGTTTAGCGAATCTGAATGTGTCAAGCTGCTGCTGGCTGCTCCCGGAATTGATGTGAATAAGGCGGATGGACGGGGTAAAACGCCACTTTATGAAGCTGCGAATGATGAAAATATGGAAGTCTTCAAGCAGCTGCTGGCTTTCCCCGGCATTGAGGTCAATAAGGCGGATAATGCCGGTAAGACTATCCTTTACTATGCTTCGGAATGGGGCTACACGGAATGCGTTAAGACGCTGTTGTCTGCACCCGGGGTCGATGTGAACAAGGCGGATAAGGATGGCAAAACGCCGCTCCACCGTGCCGTGGACAAGGGGAAGATGGAAATTGTGGAGCTGTTGCTGACGGCTCCCGGTATTGAGGTCAATAAGGCGGATAAGGATGGTAACACGCCACTCCATTCCGCTGAGCGTTTAGGCCACGCGGAAATAGCAAAACTACTGAAAACCAAGGGAGGAAAGAAGTAAGCCGCCGACGGCACTCTGAATCAGCCGATATACGCCCGGCGCTTCTCATGAGTCATGACAAGCCCGATAAATCGGAAGTTGAAGGGGAGTTTGTTGGATAATTTGCGAGCCGGAGGCGAGCGGAATTTTGAACCCGCGTCAGCGGGTGACCTAACTTAGCCTAGGGCGTAAGCCCTAGGAAACGAAAGAAAAAGAAACTCAGAACCCGCAGCCAGTCGAGGCCTGCCGAGACGGTATGCGGGTGGCATAACCCGCCCGAAGCACGTAAGTGCGAAGAAATCCCGCATGCCACAATTCGTCTTATGACATCGCGTTATCAATGGGATATTAACGCACAAACAAAACACGCGCCCACCAGCGCGGAGCATCGCTTCGCTCCGGTCCGCGCATTATATGCCACCCCCCCGGGGTTCGCATTTATTTTTTGGGGGCGGTTCCCGGGGGTTGGGGCTTCGAGTCTTCGCTTTCTACGCCCTCACAGGCCGCCCCTTGCGGGGCTCCACCGCCGGGCTATT
>JAEIGA010005212.1_pt1 | contig 19956 bp, 10 predicted proteins | sample 9270691 | NCBI WGS metagenome assembly JAEIGA01 (sample SAMN17057246, study PRJNA624740) | gut metagenome | biome: biome; isolation source: fecal sample | host: Bos grunniens | place: China: Xizang | collected 2019 | reverse complement strand
TTCTGCCGGTGACGACAGTGATAAACAGAAGGAAGATATCCGCTATTTCATAAAGAACAAGGTAGATCTGCTGATTGTTTCTCCCAATGAGGCAGGGGAGGTTACTCCGGCAGTAGATGAAGCCTTTGATGCCGGCATTCCGGTGATCGTAGTCGACAGAAATGTCACAGGTGACAAATATACAGCTTTCATTAGTGCAGACAACCGTCAGATCGGATATATGCAGGGTCAATATGTGGCCGACAAGATGCGCCCGGGATCCAGGATCATAGAGGTCAAAGGTCTGACCGGGTCGTCACCGGCAATCGAAAGACACGAGGGATTTCTTGCCGGTCTCGGTGATGCTGATGTAGATATTGTAGCCTCTGTCGATGCAGGCTGGCGCTCTGACCTGTCGGAAAGACTGACAGACTCGCTTCTGACTCTGTATCCTGATGTCAGGATGATTGTGGCGCAGAATGACCCGATGGCTGACGGTGCGTGGCGCGCGGCTGAAAAGCTTTACCCGGATAATGACATAATGTTCATCGGAGTCGATGCCCTTACCGGTAACGGACTTGGAGTCGAGGCTATAATAAGCGACCGTATGGATGCCTCAATACTGTATCCTACCGGTGGTGATGTCGTGATACAGACTGCCCTCAAGATTCTTCAGAGCCGTTCATTTGCACGGACCACCGTACTTGAGACCGCCCTGATCGACAGATCGAATGCCCATCTGATGAACAGCCTGTCGAATGAGATACAGCATCAGGTCAATATCATTGAAACTCTCAGACAGGAAGTGACAGCCTATTGGGAACGTCATTCCGCGCAGACTGTGCTGCTGTATGTTACGATTGTCTTTCTTGTCATCCTTACAGGACTTATCCTTATCCTGTATCTGGCCCTCAAGCAGATGAACAGCCTGAACAAGAGACTCAACGAACAGAAAGAGACCCTGGAGGAGCAGAGAGGCCAGCTTATTGCCCTGAATCAGGAACTTGAAGAGGCTACACACGCCAAACTGATGTTCTTCACAAATGTCAGTCACGATTTCAGAACTCCTCTGACCCTGATATCAGAACCTATTGCACAGCTTCGCGAATCCGAGATTCTTACGGACAAGGAAAAGAAACTTCTGAAGATTGCGGACAAGAATGTAAATGTCCTTCTGCGTCTGGTAAATCAGATCCTGGATTTCCGTAAATACGAGAACGGAAAGGCTACCTTGAATCTGAGCGGCCTGGATCTGGCTGACTGTATGGAGAAATGGATGGAAGCCTTTTCTCTTCTGGCCTTGAAGAAGCATATCCACGTGTCATTTGACATAGACCGTGAGTATGACTATTCCAACACTTTGGACGGTGAGAAGACTGAACGCATATTCTTTAATCTTATGGCGAACGCCTTCAAGTTCACACCGGAAAACGGAATCATATCTGTCCATCTCACGAGATTGACCATAGACGGTTCCGATTGGCACAGATGCACCATCACCAACAGCGGTAACGGCATATCTCCTGACGATATACATCATATTTTCGAGCGTTTCTACCAGATCAATGCAAATCATTCAGCCGGCAGCGGAATCGGTCTGGCACTTGTGAAGACATTCGTGGATATGCAGGGTGGAACCATAGATGTGACAAGCTCTCATTCCGAGGGAACATCCTTTACGGTCACTCTGCCTGTCACTCCGGTTGAAGGTGCTCCTGGTGAACCTATAAATCTCATTTCCAGTGAAAGGATATTGTCCGAACTGGGAGATGTGTCGGAAGATAATGAACAGAAGGCCGAGTCTCAGGACACCATACTCGTCATTGATGACAATCCAGACATCAGGACATTGGTCGGCTCCCTTTTCTGTGACGAGTTCACTGTAATGGAGGCTGCTAACGGCACTCAGGGCATCCAGTCGGCTATGTATAATATTCCGGATCTTATCATCTGCGATGTGATGATGCCGGGAATCGACGGACTTGAGTGTTGCCAGCGTCTTAAGAACGAGGTGAACACCTCGCATATACCTATTTTGATGCTAACAGCCTGCTCTCTCGACGAACAGCGCGTCAAGGGTCTTGACTGTGGAGCTGATGCATATATGGCCAAGCCTTTCAATTCCCGTGTACTGATCGCGCAGGTCAAGTCGCTCATCAAGAACCGCAAGCGGATCAAATCAGTCTTCGGAGATATGGTTTCACTTGCCGAGGAGAATATAAGTATTACTGACAAGGATTTTGTCGCAAAATTCAAGAAGGCGATCACCGACAGAATAGATGATTCGGAACTCAGTGTCGAGACTCTGGGCTCACTTTTCGGTATGAGCCGTGTGCAGCTGTATAGAAAAATAAAGAATCTCACCAATTATACTCCTGTGGAGATCATCCGCATAACCCGCCTGAAGGTGGCTCAGCAGCTGCTGGCTTCAAAGGATCTGACAGTGGCCGAAGTCAGCTATCAGGTAGGCTTCTCATCACCAAGTTATTTCGCAAAATGTTACAAAGAGTATTTCGGAGAGAGCCCGAACGACACTCGCGCACGTAAAAAATAGCGATGTAACAAATTTTTCATAATCCGAAACATTCCTTTCATAATTGTTATTCGATGGCAGATAATTTTGCATTATCGAATGGCATATCGTGCTGTTTGGTAACATATATTAATAATCTAAAACAATGAGAAGCATGAAACAAACGCTTTGGTGTACACTTCTATTTTTATTAATGTGTACGTTTGCTCAAGCGCAAACACTGGCAGTAAAGGGTAACGTGGTCTCAAAAACTGACGGTGAGCCGATTGTTGGAGTGACTGTCGTTGAAAACGGCAAGACCACCAACGGCACCATCACAGACATTGATGGAAACTTTACCTTGACCGTTCCTCAGGGAGCAGAACTTAATTTTTCTTCTTTGGGCTTCAAGTCTGTTACGATTGCAGCCGCCCAGAACATGATGGTTCAACTTGTTGAAGATAGCGAACTCCTGGATGACGTTATCGTGACAGGTTATATGACAGAGAAGAAGGCGAGCCTCACCGGTTCAGTCGCTGTCGTAAAGATGAAGGAAGTCGCTGACATCCCTACAGGTAACATCCTTACAAGCCTTCAGGGACGTGTGGCAGGTATGAACATTACAACCGATGGTGCTCCGGGTGGCGGAAACACAAGCACTCTGCTCCGTGGTGTCACTACCATCAACAACTCTTCACCTCTTTATGTGATCGACGGTATCCAGACCCGCGACAACATCGCATCGATCCTGGCATCCAATGATGTGGAATCCATCCAGGTTCTCAAGGATGCGGCTTCAGCTGCAATCTATGGTGCTCAGGCTGCAAACGGCGTCATCATCATCACAACCAAGAAGGCAAAGAAGGGTAGTGTGAGAGTAAACTTCGATATGTCATTGTCGGCACAGACTTTCGTACAGGGCATCGATATGCTCGACTCTTACGAGTGGGGTGATGTCTACTGGCAGGCATACCATAATACTTACGGAGTTTATCCTAGCAGTGCCGTTTATGGAAGCGGCAACAAACCTGAGCTTCAGGAGTACTATTACAATGCTGACGGCATCGCTATAAAGCCGGCAAACACTGACTGGGCAGATGAGATCTATGATACTGCCTTGATGCAGAACTACAACCTCTCTCTGTCAAGAGGTTTCGAGGATGGAAATGTAGCCTTGACAATGAACTATATGGATCAGGACGGTATCTGCCGCAATACAGATTACCAGAGATTCAACACAAGAATGTCTTCAAACTTCAATTTCCTTGACAATAAGATCAGAGTAGGAGAGAGCATCTCTGTCAATCACTGGAAATCGCATAATAATCCATCAGGTATCGAGGAGCTTGTAATCGCTCAGCATCCTGCAATCCCTGTATATGATGAGAACGGCGGATATGCCGGAGGATATGTCGATATCCTTGGTGACAAGCCGAATGCAATCCGTCTTACAGATAATGAGGCTAACAATCGTCATTCATACTGGAGAATCTTCGGAAATGCATACATAGAGGTTGAGCCTGTCAAGGATCTTGTGTTCAAGTCAACTTTCGGTATGAACTATTACACAGGTTTCCATTCAAGCTTCATCCCTAAATGGACTGAAGGCAGCCGAGTTGTGGATGTCAATGAACTTGCTGTCCAGGAGGACAACAGCATTCAGTGGGTATGGTCAAATACCGTAAACTACAGCAAGGACTTCGGCAAGAACTCCATCAGCGGAGTCCTTGGTATGGAGGCAAAGAGAGAATATGGCGAGCACATCTACGGTTATGGCCGTGGCCTTGCCATAGAGAGCACCGACTATCGCTATCTTGACACTGTAACAGAAGGAAAGAATGTCGGAAACAATTCAAGCTCGTATGCGATGGTATCATACTTCGGTAAGGTGAATTATGATTATGATGACAGATACCTCATCTCCGCAACACTCAGACGTGATGCTTCTTCACGATTCGGAGCCACAAACAACTCAGCGATTTTCCCTTCAGTTTCAGCCGGATGGAGAATCTCCAACGAGCAGTTTATGAAGAACACAAAATCTTGGCTCTCAGATTTGAAGCTTCGTGCCTCTTGGGGTATCAACGGTAATGATATGATCGACAACAATGCTACATACAGTCTCTTCTATGCAGATCTGAATAACGCATCATATAACTTCTCGGGTGACGGTGTGACCCTCGTTCCGGGTGTATTGAAGTCGATGTCAGGAAACTACGGCCTTCTTTGGGAGGAAACCGAGCAGCTTAACTTCGGTCTTGATATGGAGTTCTTCAAGTCAAGATTGGGTGTCACTTTGGATTACTTCAGCAAGAAGACAAAGGATATGCTGATTCAGAAGCCTTACATCGCCGCTATCGGTGAAGGTGGCTACAAATGGTATAATGCTGCCAAGATGAACAACAATGGTGTCGAGGCGACTATTACCTGGCGTGACACTTTGAAAGACTCTGATTTCAGTTATGACATTTCCTTCAACCTTTCATATTATGAGAATACAGTCGTGGATCTTCCGGATGTCATCAAGTACACCTGGGGTGGTGGTAATGGTGTAGACAAGACCATTATCGGTCAGCCATACGGCTCTTGGATGGGTTATAAGACAGACGGTATATTCAAGACTGAGGAAGAGGTATATCAGTATCTCAGCGAATATGATGTCCAGATCGGAAAACCGGGTGTCGGCCGTATCAGATATCAGGATATCAATGGTGACGGTGTGATCAACACTCAGGACCAGGATTGGCTTGGTACTGACCTTCCTAAGTTCATCGGCGGTCTCAACCTCGGATTTTCTTACAAGGGATTTGATTTCAGCGCATTCTTCAACGGAATGATCCGCGATGCCTGGAACAATTCTAAATTCTATACTGACCTTTTCCAGGGTTGGACAGGAAACCACTCTACAAGACTCCTCGATGCGTTGAATGCCTGGGAGGTGTATGAGCAGACAGGTGTTTATAACAGCAATATTCCTGCTTTGACTGTTGTCGACGACAATAGTGAGACAAGAGGCTCAGATTTCTTTATTGAGGACGGTTCTTATATTAAACTGAAGACCTTGACTTTGGGTTATACTATCCCTCATTCTTGGCGTGAAAAGATCAATGTCAGCACTTTGAGAATGTATCTGCAGGCACAGAACGTCTTTACATTGACTAATTATACAGGAGCAGACCCAGAAGGACTTGGATACAGATATCCACTTCCACGCACCTTTACATTTGGTTTGTCTATAGGATTTTAATCAATGATAAAAATGAGAATCATGAAACTTAAATATATAATTATAGCAATTGCAACTGCCGTTTTATCTACCGGTTGTAATGAAGAGACATTCCTGGATGTAAGACCCCAGGGAACTTTGAATGAGGATGTGCTCGCCTCAGCTGAAGGTCTGGATCTGCTGGTTTCATCGGCTTATGCCGCACTCAAAGGACCTAACAGAGATATGATGTGGATCCCTATGACCAACTGGACTTATGGTGAGGTACGTTCCGACAATGCCTACAAGGGCGGCGGAGGAATTACCGACGGTACCGATGTACACAAGATGGAGACATTCAACATCGATGCTACTTGGGGAAATGCGGACAGCAAGTGGTACTCGCTTTATTGCTGTCTTCAGAGATCCAACGAGGCATTGCGTCTTATGAACACTCTTACAGAAGAGGATGTAGCCAACCTTGAAGTGCTGAAAGCGGAAATGAAAGTAATCCGTGCTCACTTCTATTTCGAGCTCTCCCGTCTGTTCAATATGATCCCTTATCTTGATGAAACCGTGGATCCTGACACATACACAGAGATTCCTAACAACGGACATACAAGAGATCAGATCTTGGGATTCATTGCCAAGGATCTTGTAGATGCTGCTGAAGTTCTGCCGGAAAGCCAGGCACAGGTAGGTCACGTGAACCGTTATGTAGCCTACGCATACGCAGCAAAGGTCAAGCTTTATCAGGCGTATGTTCAGGACGAGAACAACCAGGTCGTTAGTGTAAATCCTGATCTGTTGAGAGAGGTTGTCGAGCTTTGTGACAAGCTTGAAGGCAAGTATGGACTTCTCGATGACTTCCAGCAGCTGGACCTTATCTCTTATGAGAATGGCAGAGAGTCAGTGTTTGCTGTTCAGTACACAATGAATGACGGTAGTGACGGAGCCGGTGGAATCAACTGGAGCAACCTTCTTAACGCACCGTTAGGACCTTACGGCGGTGACGGATTCTTCCTTCCAAGCCAGAACCTGATCAATGCATATAAGACTGATGAGAACGGTCTCCCTCTCTTCGATACATTCAATGACGAAGATTATGGTGTCTACGCCAACGGTGAACTCCAGAATGTCGATTCCAATGTAGACCCAAGACTGGACTTCGTGACAGGTAGACCTGGTATCAGATGGAAGACCTATGGAGTTTCAGCCTGCAAGGCAAGCTGGGTACGTAACCAGGGTGATTATGGCTATAACTGTACAAAGCGTTTCTATGTTTCACCTGAAAGCGAAGATATGTTCGTAGGTTGGCCTTGGGGTGCATCACAGATGAACCATCAGATCATCAGATACGCTCAGGTGCTTCTTTGGAAGGCTGAGGCCTTGGTTGAATTGGGTGACGGCACAAGTCTCGAGGAGGCTCGCCAGATAATCAACCTCATCAGACGTCGTGCAAAGAACAGCGAATATGTGAAGGATTTCAATAATCCTGCTGTCAACGCTGCCAACTATAAGATTGAAGAGTACCCTGCTTCAGGATGGGATCAGGAGTACGCACGCAAGGCTGTCCGTTTCGAGACCCGTCTTGAGATGGCTATGGAAGGTGACCGTTTCTTTGACCTTGTACGTTGGGGTATTGCAAGAGAGACAATGAGTGCCTTCCTTGACAAGGAGCAGGATAATCGCGTATATTATAAGGGAGCTAACTTTACTTCCGGAAGAGATGAGTATCTGCCTATCCCATTGGCACAGTACAATTTCTCAGAAGGCCGTTATGTTCAGAATCCTGGATATGGTGCTTTTTAATCGATAATCAAACTAATGACAAAGATTATGATAAAGAATATATGGAAAGCGGCATTGTTATGTATTGCTTTCGCATCGTGCGATAACAATGTTGACAAGTTGTTGTGTTATGGCAACCACGACCAGATCGATAACGACATCACTTTAGCCGGTGCTGTCGGAGATGGTAAGACAGATTGTTCGGAAGTCATCAACAGGATGATTTCAGAGCTTCCTGAGAATGGTGGTACAATCGTGATCCCTGAAGGTGATTTCGTTCTTGATTCACCGATAGTTCTGACAAAGAGCAATGTAGTGATCAAGGGTCTTAACTCAGGATTCCGCAGTAATATTGATGTCAAGGACACTACTCTCGTAGGTCCCGGCGGCGGAAGTAAGCTGATAGTACGTAACGCAGAAAGCGCTATCACAGTGAATGCCGACGGACTTTCAGGACTTGAGATCAGAGACCTTATGATTTCAGGAGGTACTGAAAACAACGGAGTCGGTGTACTCTTCCCAAAAGCGACAACAGGAACTAAGATTGATAATGTTGTTGGTATCAACCTGCTTACAGGTGTTGAAATCCACGAGGCTACAGGACTTGTCATTTCAAACTGCTGGATCTGCGAGTTGAGCAACAGCATCGTTTTGAAGGGTGGACAGAACAACACAGTAAAGAATTGTCAGTTAGGTGCTCAGCCTACAGGTGTGACCTGCAGCTTCACAGATGAGACAGGAATGGTTTTCCAGAGAAACCAGGTATATCCTGACGGCAAGACAAACCTCCTTATGAGAAACTGCGACGATGCTCAGATCACAAACAACAACTTCGCAAGCTACTATACTGCAATCATTGACATCGAGGGTAACAACAACCTTATCAAGGATAATATGATTGCCTTGACAGGTGCGGTTGCTCACCAGTGCGCTTACAAATCATCAGATTATGGTGTAGTCCGCATTGCAGGTGATGGCAACAGATTCTCGACCAACTCATTGAAATGTGAGTGGGCTGCAGAAAACGGTGTTACAATCAGAGCTACAGAAGGAATGGACAACGTGTTCGAGAACTGTCTCATCTCTGATGTAAGCAGCGAGAACGTGTTCCTCGTAAATCAGTACGCTGTCGTAACCAATTGTGTTTCTTCAGACAAGATAAAGAACGAGATCTTCCAGCCAGAGGTGGAAGAATTCACTGAGTCTGTCGCATTGCTTCTTCTCGGTGACACAGAGGAAGACATTACCGATGATGATGAACTGGCTGCACGCGACTGGTTCACGAAGATCTGCACCAATGGTACAGTTCTTACTTTGGGAACACTCGCAAGTGCCGATCTGTCAGCATATAAGGTGATCTGGGTGGCTCTCGACCGTGTATGGCTCGGCTGGGGTCCTGACAGACTTCCAATCACAGCTGATGCTATAGAGATTCTCAACAATTACTATAAGAACGGCGGTAACCTCTTCCTTACAAATCACGCTACACAGCTGATTGCAGTTATGGGACGTACAGAGCGTTATCCAGGTATCTTCGGCGATGGAGAAGGCGGATCAGGTACTGATTCCTGGTCTCTCCAGGCCAATATCGGTATGACTTATGACCGTAGAAATCATCCGCTTTATGCAGGAATGGTAGAGTTCGGCGACTATGGACATCCGACATTCCCTCTTATCGGTCCGGGACATCGTGAAGACCACAACTGCAAGTGGGACTTCAACGCATACGGTTATCGTGAACTTTATCCAGAGGCAGAAAACAACGTAGTTGCATTCGAGATGGAGAACAAGGCTGTCGTTCTTGGAGCTTGGGGCCACGTTACTGACTTCGCTTGTTTCGGTGTGATCGAATTCGAGGCTACAGATGAGTACAAGGGTACTTGTATCGCTAATGGAATGGCGGCTTATGAGTGGAACCAGAACTCAGGTCCGAATGTACATCAGTATAATATCAAGCTGCTGACACGTAATGCTTTGGATTATTTGTCAAAGAAGTAGATGTCGGATAATTAAGATAATGTAATTATGAGATTCAATATAAAAAGTTTATTGATTGCAGGTCTTGTCTCCCTTGCTGGAGTTTCCTGCAGTAAAGATGATACCTACATCAAATGTGATGATTGCGGCAGTAAGAAGATTATTGACGTAACACAATACGGATTGAAGAACGATGCTTCAAGCGATTGTGCCGATCTGGTGAACAGATTGATCTCAGATCTGCCGGCTGAAGGTGGAGTGATCAAGTTCCCTGAAGGTGAGTTCCGTCTGGACGGTCCGATCAAGGTGACCCGTAACTTTGTCACCATTACAGGTACTGAGAACACCACTCTGTATGTAAATAATTCAGAGGCCGGTATCTATCTTGCTTATGTCGCTGAGGTCAATGGCCAGAAGAACCGTATCAGTGGAGTGGAGCTTCGTAACCTTCACCTCGTAGGAAACGATTATAACAGTATCGGTGTCCTGGTAGGACACGACAATGACAGAGTCCAGCTGACCGACATTACAGTTGAGAAATGTAACCTCGGAATGCGCATCAACGGTGCCGATGCAATCGTCATAAACAACTGCGTGATGACAGATGTAAAGAACGGTATCGAGATGAACGGAGGTATCCAGAACTCTGTCACAGATTGTAAGTTCGGTTCTCTTTCAGGTGGTGTGAGCGCTTATATCTCAGGCGAGTCCAACCTTCTCTTCAGCGACAATGAGTTGAATGGTGTAGGAACAACAGGACTAAATATGAACAGCTGTACACGTGTGAATGTATCAGGTTGTACCGTTACAGGAAACAAGGTGGGCCTTTTCGAACTCAACGGTGACAACAATCTGGTGTCAGGCAACACATTTACTATGAAGAAGACAGATGAGAGCCAGCTTGGAAACAGAAGCCAGGACTATGGTGTCATCGTGGTGAAGGGCAGTCTGAACCATTTTACAGACAACACCATTGACTGCCAGTGGGATCCGGAGTTTGAGAATCCTATAACAGTCTCGTCACCTAACGGTGAATCAAACCGCTTCTCAAACTGTACAATTACAGACCAGTCAAGTGAAGCTGTGTTCTATATAAGTGAATCCACAGAAGTCACAGGATGTGTGGAGGATGCTTCAAAGATCACCTATAAGACTGAGGTCAAGAATCTTACAAAGATCGCCTACGTCATCGACTATGCTGATCCTTCAGCTATCGAGGATGACGATGAGCAGGCATCTTATGTATGGTTCAAGAGAGAGTTTGTAAACGGTAAGGTTCTGACAACATCAGAACTTGCAACAACAGACCTTTCTGAGTTTGAAGTTATCTGGATCCATATCGACCGTCTCGATATGCCTTGGGGATGGCAGAATCTTCCTTCTGGATTCCTTGCAGAGGATGCCCTGAATGCATTGAAGAGCTATTATTATGCAGGTGGTAGCCTCCTTCTTGCCAACCACGCGACACAGTACATTGTACCGCTTGGCAGAACAGAGCGCGCTCCTGGTATCTACAGCAGCGGTTATGGCGGATCAGGTAACGATTCCTGGTCTGTGAATGCCAACATCGGTATGGAGTATGACCACAGAACACATCCGATTTATGCAGGAATGATTGAGTTCAATGAATATCATCCACATCCTACATTCCCTCTCGTAGGCCCTGGTCATCGCGAAGACCATAACTGTATGTGGGACTTCAATGCATACGGATATCGTGAACTTTATCCGGAGGCAGAGAATACCGTGAGAGCATTCGAGGTGGAAAATAATGCTGTCGTTCTCGGTACTTGGGGACAGGTTACAGACTTCGCTTGTGCAGGTCTTATCGAATTCCAGCCGACTGCAGAGTGTCAGGGTACCTGTGTCGCTATGGGACTTGCAGCCTATGAGTGGAACCAGAACACCAATGCCAACATCTGGCACGACAATATTATAACCATTACACGAAATATGGTTTCATACCTTGCAGGTTTGAATCAATAATATCATTCAGCTGCTGGAGCGTGGAAATCACGCTCCGGCAGCTTTGAAACAATATGAAACAGATCATCTGCACGTTATATATGATGTTGGTCGCAATGTGTGTGGCTGACACCGATGGTATTCATTGGAGCTTTGACTCTGATGAGACATTCCGTTCATCTGATTGCCGGACAGAGTTCACCTTTCACACTGTAAAGAAGAACATCGAACTGGTAAGAGGTATTTCCGGAAAAGGAATCCGTACAGATGGCTATTCGTGTTGGCTGGAGGCGGACCTGGACGATGACATCCGGAATGTCTCAGGATATTTTGCCTTGGAGTCGTTCCCGACCGACAACGGAACCTTGATCGGAATCAGGGGCGGACAGCATACCCTTGCAGTCTGCGTGGACCGTTTCGGTGACCTTCAGTTGGAGATCGGCGACGGAAATGAGCCTTCCTGTCATCCTCTGGAGCTTAAGGTCAGTCGTTACGAGTGGTTTCATATAACCTTATCCGTGACTGACGGAGTCCCTCAGGTGGCTTTGAACGGATGCAGCGGCGATCCAGTCGGAATCACTCTGCAGGACAGCAGCTGCGCTTACAGGAGCCTGCTTGTGGGAAAAAGTTTCTACGAGAGGAAGATCGGAATGTATGATATAACTGCGGTCAATGGCATCATCGATGAAATCAGTGTGAACTGCAGCCTTCCTTCCGGAAGGAAGTTGTCTTCAAGACTGCGTCAGGTTCCCGTTCTGGCGGTTCCTGATGTACGTTTCGCTGATGATTTCAGCCGTCCGAAGTATCATCTGATTCCGGCTGCCAACTGGACAAATGAGACTCACGGCCTGATATATCATAATGGTAGATATCACATCTTCAATCAGAAGAACGCTTCTTCGATCATCCTTCGCCAGATCAACTGGGGACATTTTACCAGCCCCGATCTCTTGCATTGGACTGAAGAGAAACCGGCTTTGACACCGGACACACCTTACGACAAGAATGGAATATGGTCCGGCTGTGCGGTGATCGATGATGCGGGAGTTCCGCGACTCTTCTACACTTCCGGCGGTGACAGGATGGGTGTCGGAATGGCTTACCCGAAAGATGATTCACTTGTGGAATGGGAGAAATCTTCGTTGAACCCTGTGATAGCGGAGAAACCGGAGGAGTATTCCCGTACTGATATGCGCGACCAGTATGTGTGGAAGGAAGGAGATGTCTGGTATATGATCATCGGATTCGGCCTTCAGGACGAGGGAGACCCAAGAGGATCCCTTCTGCTGTACAAGTCAGAGGATCTGAATGACTGGACATTCGCGGGTCTGCTGTTCGAGGGCAATCCTTCCGTTGATCAGACAGGTGTCTTCTGGGAGATGCCGGTGTTCAAGAAAATGGGGGAGAAGTACGTATTGCTGGTCAATCGTGTTCCGCATAACGGAGTCCCTGCCCGGACCCAGTATTGGGTAGGAGATTTCAAGGATGAGAAGTTCATCCCGGACAATCCGATGCCTCAGAATCTTGAAGTGATCAACCGTCTGCTCTCACCCTCTGTAGCCGACACTCCAGAGGGACAGGTGACTGCAATCGCGATCATTCCGGATGAGATTCACGAATATGCGAATTATCATCAGGGCTGGGCGCATCTCTACAGTATGCCGAGAATCTGGAACCTGAAGGACGGAAAGATATGTCAGAGTCCTCATCCGGTGATGGAAGAGCTCAGACGCGCCCACAAGACCTTCGTAAGACAGCCCCTTTCGGATGATGAACCATTGATGATAAGATCACAAGGCCATCAGATGGAGATAGATGCTACATTCTATCCTGCTGATGCCCGAAAGTTCGGCTTCACCTTGTGCAAGAACCCTGACAACAATGAATATACTCAGATCTACTATGATGCTGACAGTCAGGAACTGGTGGTGGATCAGACACATTCGTCCCAGCGCAGAGGCATTCCTCTGAGGGTAAGGAAGGATTCTTATGTCCTCGACACATCTGAACCTGTCAATATCCGTCTTTATGTGGACGGCTCTGTAGTGGAAGGCTTCATAAATGGGGAAGACGCATTTACTACCCGCATATTCCCATCGGATGTAAAGAGCTCGCAGGTAGAATTGTTCGCAAACGGAAAGGATTCGGAAGTGGCGGCGGATTACTGGACATTGGACAGTGCCAAAGTCAGAATGAATTTTTAATATATACGTTGATAATACTATGAGACTTTTGACAAAGACATTAATGATTCTTGCGGCCGCACTTATGTGCAGCTGTGGAGAATCAAAGATCGAAGAAGACATACCGGACGTACCGAATTCGGGAGGGACGGAAGAACAGAAGCCTTCTTCGTCGTCATATAATGAAAAGTACCGTCCGCAGATTCATTACACTCCTGCAAAGAACTGGATAAATGACCCTAACGGACTTGTCTATGCAGATGGAGTCTATCATATGTTCTATCAGTACAATCCTTATGGAAACGACTGGGGCAATATGAGCTGGGGCCACGCTGTCAGCACGGACCTTCTCCATTGGGAGGAGAAACCTGTTGCTCTGACTGCTGACAAGCTGGGTGCCATATTCTCTGGATCTGCAGTGGTTGACAGTGAAAATACCGCTGGATTCGGAAAGGATGCCATAGTGGCTCTTTACACTTCTGCAGGTGCAAGTCAGCAGCAGAGCATTGCCTACAGCACCGACGGGGCAGTTACATTCAAGACCTTTGAGGCCAATCCTGTCATAGCCAACACCGCAAAGCCTGATTTTCGCGATCCGAAGGTCTTCTGGCACGAGGAAAGCAAATCGTGGATAATGGTTCTTGCGTTGGGCTGGTCCTATGGAGTAGAGATATTATCTTCGCATAATCTCAAGAACTGGACATCTTTGAGTGTCTTTACGACAGACCTCGCATCCTGCTGCAGAGGCCAATGGGAATGCCCTGACCTTCTGCGTTACGAATGTGACGGAGAAGAGAAATGGGTAATGATAGTGAGCGTGAACCCTGGCGGACCTGTGTCCGGTTCCGGAACTATGTACTTTGTAGGCTCTTTCGACGGCAAGAAGTTCGTTGCTGACGACAGGGACTATCCTCTATGGCTTGATTACGGTACGGACAACTATGCAGGTGTGACCTGGAGCAACATTCCTGACAGGACAGTATATGTCGGCTGGATGAACAACTGGCTCTATTCGGGTTCTGTGCCTGTAAGTCCTTGGCGTTCCGCAATGACCCTGCCTCGCGAGATAGAGCTCGAAAAGATTGACGGTGAGTATATGCTTACATCAAAGGTAGTGAGAGAGATAGAGGGGATTGCCGGAGACTGGGAGCAGGTCGAGGACGGACTGTTCGGTGAAAGAATGTTCGGCGTGCGTGATTCCTACCAGCTGAGACTGAACCTGGATATGACAAAGGAAGCGACCTATATGCTTTCCAACTCCAAGGGAGAATATCTTGAGTTCATAGTCAGCCCTGACACAAGGAATATAACCGCTAAAAGGGCAGGTACTACCGGTCTGACATCATTCTCATCATCATTTCCGATATCGGCGATTAAAATGCCGGTTCCGGGAGACGATCCTGTCGTGGAACTTGATATATTTGTAGATCAGTCTTCTGTGGAGATGATACTTGCAGACGGAACATCGGCCGCGACTATGCTTGTATATCCTCGCGAGATATACAACGGCATACATTGTACCGGGGCTGAGCTTGATGGAAAAGTGCGTACGCTCTCCAGTGTATGGAAATAACACAAAAACTAAATATTATGCAAATCAGAAAAATGATTTTGGCGGTATGCGCCATCGTAATGAGTCTTCCTGTCTTTGCTCAGGGACTCAGAGTGGACGATCTGGGCAACAGAAACGTGATTGTCCGCATCGATGACCTTTCGAAGAAGTTCCTCCTTCTTCCTATCCAGGAGGATGCTCCTGAGTCCGGTGTCTATGTGACAGTGGACGGAGTTGCGGAACCTTGCCGGAATGTACGTCTTGCTGTGAACAGGGTGGACTATATGGTCCCTCTTGAACTTGCCCCTTATCAGGGCAAGGTTGTGGCTCTTGATATACACGTCGGTGAAGGCCATCGCCGTACAGACGTCATCAAGGATGTCTGCTGGGAAAAGATGTGCCTCAGTGACGAATTCTCTCTGGAGAATGTCGAGAAATATCGTCCCGTATTCCACCATACTCCTCAGTATGGCTGGATGAATGACCCTAACGGAATGTTCTATCACGATGGAGTATATCATCTCTATTATCAGTTCAATCCATACGGCTCTATGTGGGGCAATATGCATTGGGGACATTCTACAAGTACTGACCTCCTTACTTGGGAGCATCATCCGGTAGCGATTGCACCTGACCAGTGGGGAACAATCTTCTCGGGAAGTGCTGTTGTCGATAAGAACAACACTTCAGGCTTTGGAGAGAATGCAGTTGTGGCTATGTACACTTCCTGCAGCCTGACACAGAAGCAGAGCATCGCCTACAGCAACGACGGCGGTCTCACCTTTACAAAATATGAAGGTAATCCTGTAGTTACCGCACCTCAGGAATGTCGTGACCCTAAGGTCTTCTGGAACGAGGAGACAGGATGCTGGAACTGTGTGCTTGTCAGCCCTCTTGAATATGAGGCCTGGTTCTATTCAAGCCCGGACCTCAAGCACTGGACCAAGGAAAGCGAGTTCGGAGCTCACGGAAACACTTCTGCCATCTGGGAGTGCCCTGATATGATCAAGGTAAAGGATCCAGAGACAGGCAAGACCAAGTGGGTGCTCCTGGTGAACATCAATCCTGGCGGACCTGCCGGCGGAAGCGCGACACAGTATTTCGTAGGTGATTTCGATGGAAAGACTTTCGTATGCGACACAGCACCGGAAGTTGTCAACTGGCTTGACTATGGAAAGGATCATTATGCAACAGTTTCCTGGAGCCACGCTCCGGAGGGACGCGCGATGGTCATTGCCTGGATGAGCAACTGGCAGTATGCCACTCAGCTTCCTACACGTCAGTTCCGCAGCGCCAACTCTCTTGCAAGAGATCTTACTCTCCTGAAGAATGCTGACGGTTCATACAGGGTAGGTGTCCTTCCATCAAAGGAAATGGAGGCTCTCAGAAATGAAAAGCCGTTCACAGTCTCTTTCACAGCAGGAAAGACCGGTCGTTCATTCTCTCTTCCTTCTGCATTGTGTGAGATCGATATGACCTTCACAAGCCCTAAGGGAAGCCAGTTGACCCTGCGTCTTTCAAACTCGGAGGGTGAATATACCGACCTCGTATATGACGGAACATCTTATACCTTTGACAGGGCAGCATCAGGAATCGTCGATTTCAACAATGATTTCGCAGTTCCTACAGTAGCTCCTGCATCAGCGGACAAGGTACAGCATATCCGTATGATCCTTGATGTCTCAAGCATCGAGATGTTTGACGGAAAGGGATGGTGGGCAATGACCAACCTCGTCTTCCCGAACACTCCTTACGACAAGATCGAGGTCATTTCCACCAACGGAAACAGCCGCGTGAAATCATTGAAAATATATAATCTTAATCTGACACAAAACTGATATAATGAATATGAATAAGAAAACTTCCTTGGCAGTCCTTCTGCCGGTGATGATGTGCTTCTTCACAATGGGATTTGTAGATCTCGTGGGAATCGCCTCTAACTATGTGCAGAATGACCTCGGATTGAGCGACGCGAAGGCCAACATTATGCCGTCGCTCGTATTCTTCTGGTTCCTTATCTTCTCTGTTCCTACAGGAATGCTGATGAACAAGATCGGAAGAAAGAAGACAGTACTCCTCAGTATCATTGTAACCGCTGTATCGCTCCTTATGCCGATCTTCGGAAACAGCTATGTGCTGATGCTTGTCTCATTCTCGCTCCTTGGTATCGGTAATGCATTGATGCAGACATCATTGAATCCACTTATCAGCAACATCGTGAACCCTGACCGTCTGGCTTCAACACTTACATTCGGACAGTTTGTAAAGGCTATCGCATCTTTCCTTGCACCTTACATCGCGATGTGGGGAGCCGTACAGGCGATTCCTTCATTCGGACTTGGATGGCGTGTACTTTTCCCTATATATATGGTGATTGCTGTGGCTGCCATATTTGCGCTTTCAGCCACTAAGATCGAAGAAGAAAAGGCTGAGAAGGCTTCCGGATTTATGGACTGCATCCGTCTTCTCGGTCGTCCTTTCACCCTCCTTTGCTTCCTCGGCATTATGTGCCACGTGGGAATCGATGTCGGAACCAACACCACAGCTCCGAAGCTTCTTATGGAGAGACTAGGATACGGACTCGACCAGGCGGCGATGGCCACAAGCCTTTACTTCATCTTCAGGACAATCGGTTGCTTCTCAGGTAGTTTCATTCTCCGCTGGATGAAGCCTAAGGTGTTCTTCGGAATCAGTGCATTGATGATTGTAGCCTCAATGGCCGGACTTTTCGTTGCCAACACTCCTGCCTTCCTCTATGTGTGCATAGCTCTCGTAGGTTTCGGCAACTCAAATGTGTTCTCAATCATCTTCTCACAGGCTTTGCTCAACGAGCCGGACAAGCAGAACGAAGTGTCAGGTCTTATGATTATGGGTCTGTTCGGTGGTACAATCTTCCCTCTTGCAATGGGATTTGCAGCTGATATGATGGGACAGAGCGGAAGTGTTGCAGTTATGGCAATCGGAGCCATCTATCTTATGATATATACATTTATGATCAAATCTGCGAAGTAATATGAGAAAGTATATCGTTGGAATGGGAGAGGCCCTTTGGGACTGTCTTCCGGAAGGACGCAAGATAGGCGGCGCACCTGCTAACTTTGCCTATCACGTAGGTCAGTTCGGTTTCGACTCACTGGCTGTCAGCGCCATCGGAGATGACGAGCTTGGCAGAGAGCTCGTGGAGAAATTCACTCAGAACAACCTGAACTTCAGGTTGGAGACAGTCGACTATCCTACCGGTACTGTGCAGGTTACACTTGACGAGAAGGGAATTCCCTGCTACGAGATAATGGAGAATGTAGCCTGGGACAATGTTCCTTACTCACAGGAGCTGGACGAGATAGCACGTAACTGCCGTGCTGTATGTTTCGGCTCTCTTGCCCAGCGCAGCGAGGTGTCCAGGAATACAATCAACAGATTCCTCGATGCTATGCCGGACGGTGCGGACACTTACAAGATCTTTGACATAAACCTCCGCCAGCATTTCTATTGCCGTGAAACGATAGTGAATTCGTTGAAAAAGTGCAATATCCTCAAGATCAATGATGAGGAACTCGTTGTGGTTGCAGAAATGTTCGGCCTGACCGGACTTGCTGACAAAGAGATCTGTATGAAGATTCTGACAGACTACGACCTCAAGATGCTTATCCTTACCTGCGGAACAGATGGAAGCTATGTGTTCACACCGGACACAATGTCATTCCTTGAGACACCGAAGGTAGAGGTGGCTGACACTGTCGGAGCCGGAGACTCATTCACAGGAGCTTTTGTTGCATCCGTCCTTGCGGGTAAAACAATAAAAGATGCGCATAAAAGGGCTGTTGAAGTCTCTGCGTATGTGTGCACGCAGAATGGCGCTATGCCAAGACTTCCGGAAGAGCTGATTGGTTAGTGTAAGCTTGTTTCCACCTGCCCCTGCATTCTACGATGAAAGGAATGCAGGGGCTTTTTTACATACCACTGTGTCGATTGCCCCTTCCTCACGCTGACGCATGTTTTTCGTGCATTTTTCCTGCGTCGCTAGCGCAAATACGGCCATTCCCAACATTTTATACGCCGACGCACGATTTTCGTGCGATTTTCCTGCGTCGCGAACAGATTTGGGGAATGCTGTGACATTTTTTAGGGCAAAGATGACACAGTGGCCGTCGAAATAACTGAAATGATAGGTTTTGGGATACCACTGTGTCGATTATTACGATGAAAATGGTACAGTGGTTATATATACAGACCCCCGGTCAAGCCGGGGATGACTGTGGTTGATCGGCAGTAACAGAGCTCCTGTATTTGTCATTTCGACCGAGCGGAGCGAGTGGAGAAATCTTTATGAATATTCCTCGTCTCCACTTCGTCCCGCTCGGAATGACATGTGACTGGGATGACTGAACTATGTAGGCGACCAGAAACAGTCATGGCCGCCTGTGACGACGACCATAATCTTATGCGAATCGTACTTCTCCTTGATGCGGCGAAGAACCTTTGCCAAATCTTCAAACGGCATATCCGGATGAAGAGAGTACACCTTGCAATCGCTGCCGCAATGGCGGCATTTCATATTGCAACGGAGTGTGCTCTCCCAGAACAGCTGCCTCTGCAACTCAAGCGCGATCTCCTGCTTTATCGATAACCCCGACATAAATTTACTTCTTTACCATAGTAACATCAGTTCCTTCATATAACGCAAAAATGATATTTATACTTCCGTCAGGAGGCATAGAATATCATTTTTTCTTGGTAGGGCAGGAGTTAGGCAAATGTCAAGGTCTGGAGCAGTGTCTTGTCTTCTGCGATA
>JAEIGA010005211.1_pt1 | contig 19957 bp, 17 predicted proteins | sample 9270691 | NCBI WGS metagenome assembly JAEIGA01 (sample SAMN17057246, study PRJNA624740) | gut metagenome | biome: biome; isolation source: fecal sample | host: Bos grunniens | place: China: Xizang | collected 2019 | reverse complement strand
TTTCGCACAGAGTTTCGTCTATGCCGAAATACCGCTTCAGCTCCAGGTGAGTCCAGTGGTAAAGCGGATTACCTATAAGATAGGGCATGGTTTTTGCGAACTCAAGCCACTTTTCATAGTCGTCCGCATCTCCCGTGATGTATTTTTCATCTATACCAGATGCTCTCATAAGACGCCATTTATAGTGGTCACCCTTAAGCCAGAGCTCAGTTATATTTTTGAAGTTAACATCTTCTGCAATCTCTTTTGATTCGATATGGCAGTGATAATCAACTATCGGAAGATCTTTTGCGAATTCGTTATAAAGATCGATGGCGGTTTTGTTTTCCAACAGGAAAGTGTCTTTAATCAGGTTGCTCATCATCCACCTCTAATAAATATTTATACTCAATAAAATAACTCATTTCTGGTATAATCGCAAATGAAAATATGCTAGAATGTTAGTTGCTAGTGAGGTGTTAAATATGGCTTTCCTGGATAAGGTTTTCGAGACGGGCATAGTACCTGTCGTAGTGCTTAATAAAGTTGAGGATGCAGTTCCTTTGGCTGCGGCTCTTCTTAAGGGCAAGATCAATTTTATGGAGATCACATTCAGAACGGAATGTGCTGCTGAATGCATTTCTGTAATTAGCAGAGAAGTTCCTGATATGATCGTCGGAGCTGGTACTGTGATTAATGTTGAGCAGGCTAAAAAAGCTGTTGAGAGCGGAGCAAAATTCATCGTATCTCCCGGCCTTGATGAAGAGACAGTAAGGTGGGCACAAGATAATGATATTCCAGTTATTCCGGGTGCAGTAACACCTACAGAGATTATGAAGGCTTTGAACATGGGCCTCAAGGTGATAAAATTTTTCCCGGCAGATGTATTCGGCGGAATCAAAGCTATCAAAGCTCTGTCAGCACCTTTCGGACAGGTAAAGTTCCTTCCGACCGGAGGCGTCTCAGAATCAAATCTGAAAGACTTTATTGAGAATAAATCTGTTGTTGCTGTCGGCGGCAGCTGGGTGTGCAAAAAAGACGATATCGCTAATCACGATTGGGATAAGATCACGGCATTATCAGAAAATGCCGTAAGGATAATTAAGGAGACGAGATCATGAGTAAATATCTTACTTTCGGTGAGTTGATGTTAAGACTTAAGAGCCCGGGCAGGGAGAGATTTTTGCAGTCTCCGTCGCTCGAGGCAACTTTTGGCGGCGGTGAAGCAAACGTTGCAGTATCACTTGCTAACTATGGTCTTGAAGCAGAATTTTTATCTGTAATTCCGAAGAATGATATCGGTGAGTCTGCAATCGGAGAATTAAGAAGATTTAATGTAAACACTGATAAGGTTATCAGGGCTGATGGAAGAATGGGAATTTACTATCTTGAGACTGGTGCAAACCAACGTCCGAGCAAAGTTATATACGACAGAGCTTATTCTGCATTCTCATTATTTAATCCTGCAGGCTACGATTGGGACGCAATTTATAAGGATGTAAAGTGGCTCCATATCTCAGGTATAACTCCTGCGATTTCAGTTGAAACAAAAGATGCATCTATTCTTGCTGTAAAGGAAGCAAAGAAGCGCGGCATTACAGTTTCTTTGGATCTCAATTATCGAAAGAATTTATGGAAGTATGGTGTAGATGCAAAAGAAGTAATGAGTGAGATTACTTCTTTTGCAGATGTAATTATTGCTAATGAGGAAGACTGCCAGAAGTCTCTTGGTTTGAAGTGCGAGAGCAATGTTGAAGGCGGAAAGCTGGAAGCTGAGGACTACAAAAAACTGAGCGACAGTCTGCTCGCTGCTTATCCTAACGTAAAGAAGGTTGCGATCACATTAAGAGAGAGTAAGAGCGCAGATATCAATTTCTGGGCTGCTGCTCTTAACAATGGTGATGAGTTTATAGTCAGCCGTAAATATGAGATGTATGACATCGTAGACCGAGTAGGCGGCGGAGACTCGTTTGCAGGCGGTCTCATTTATGGACTTAACGAACTCGGCAGTGATAAGGACGCATTAGAGTTTGCTGTTGCAGCAAGCTGTCTTAAGCATTCGATCGACGGTGACTTCAACAGGGTCAGCATTGATGAAGTTAAGAAGCTGGCTGAAGGTGACGGTTCAGGCAGAGTTCAGAGATAATATCCTGATGCTGATTAGTTATCGCTAACAGGCTGAGAATGCCTCAAAATTCACGCATTTTTGGAATTACTTTGATAATCAAAGCTATTTACAAAGCTTTTTTGTGATGATAATATCCGAGTATCAATTCTTCTTGATGAGGAGGATTTGCTTATGGATTTTTCATCATCAATAACGTCAGTTTTTTACTGGCTGGCAGCACATGTGTTTTTGGTGCTGTTCATAGTCTTCCTTGTAAAATCAATTACCCGTGGAAAGACAATAGAAAGACTCAATAAGAGAATTAGAGAGTTGGAGGGTAAGGGAACTGCTCCTGCATTCCCGCCCTATATTCCAACGGGCATGACTCAGCCAATCTATAACCCGCCTGTACAGATACCTGTTATGGCACCTCAGCAGGCTCCTGTTGTTGAGACATCTGCTGTTACTGCAGTTCCTACACCCTCATGGGCTGTACCTCCTGCAGTTGTTCAAAATAGCAGACTGCAAAATCAGGTAGCTATCAGTAAGAATGAAACGGAGAAGCCTCATCGCGAGAAATTCTTCAGCAGTATAAATATTACTTTCGGAATCGGAGTATTGCTCCTCACTATTGTCGGTGCAACATTCATGACCGGTTCATGGTCTTGGATGACTGAAGAAGTGAGAGCGGTAAGTCTGTTTATTCTGGTTTTCCTGGTGTATGGAATGTCTTTCCTCGCAGGAAAAATACTGAAGCTCCAGCAGACCGGTTTTGCGATGTATTCACTTGCGAGTTTGTTAGGACCGATCGTCATAGTCGGAATGGGATCTTTTAACCTTTTGGGTTCAGCATTCTCATTTAGAGATGGAACAGGTTGGCTCGTTGCGACGGTTGCTGCTTTGGTTCTCTTTGCTTCTGCTGTCATTGGAAGATTTCTGTTCAGAGAAGGCTCACAGGCGAATATATATCGTGGAACGACATACATATCACTGACATGGCTCGTAGTCTTTTTGTCAGGACAGATCGGTCAGGCCAGTGAGCTCGTATCGGAATGGGGAATGATCTGTTTAGGTCTGGCAACTCTTGCTCTGGCATTCCGGATTGTTGCTCTGACTAAAATGTTTGAAAGAGAGACATTCTTCAGAATTTATTCAGAAATAATCACATATATTCCGGCATGCATAGTGTTATTTTCATTTGCGTTTGCGGACGGTGCTGTTTTTGGTGCATCGATAGTGTCATTTGCATCAATGGTTTTACATGCAAAGTTTTCTGAGAAGAGAAGCTGGTTTAAATACCTGACTCCTGTTGCCGGATTTGAAACGGTAATAACCTGGATTGCGTTTGCTGATTCTGAAGATATGTATATGGTTACGGCAATTACAATGACGATTGTTGTTATTGTATTGATTGTTCATAAGATGCTTGCGATTTCATCATTCATGTCTGATATCGGATTGCCGGTTATGCTTGGAGCGGTGACAACAATTCTTGCTGTTGAAGAAGTTCCTGTAATGGGTGCTGTCGCATGTTTCCTGACACTTGCAATTCTTGTTTTCGAGCTTACGATCGAACCTGTTCTTGCGAGAGCAGAATTACTGGCAGAAGGTATATTCAGGAAAGAAAACCCAGTTGGATTACAGGTTGTTTTGTCTATTCTCGGTGCTGTTTTCTATTATCTGGGAATGGTAATGGTTTACCTGATACCTGAGAAGAATTCCGTACATGCAGATATTTACTTTACGGTTGTATCATTAGTTCCGGCTGTTGCCTCTATAATTTTGAGAATCGCTGTAAAGGACGATATCAGAATAAGTGCAGCAGGAATGGTTATGAGCATTTCAGCAGTAATCTCCGGATTTTTCTCAATATTCTCAGCAAATGGTGCCACACGCATTAATAACAATATTTTCTGTGAGGATCTGTACATCTGTGCGTGGATTCTAACATTTGCAGTTATTGTGATGTGCGTATTCTTTATGATTAAGCCTCTCAGAGAAAAGAGATTAAGCCCGGGCGTAATGTTGTGGATGTCATTGGCACTTAATGCATTATCGATTGGCGTTTTCCTGATGATCGAATATAACGCGGTTATCTCATGGAGAATCAAACTGATTCCTGCATCTTCAATCGGTCTCGCACGCCAGATAGCGGCTCTGTTCTTCCTCGTGCTTAACTGCGCAGCTATGGGAGTTTCGATTCTGATTAAAAGTAAAGGCAAGCAGCTCGCGGCACAATATGCTTCAGGCATTGTGCATTTCCTCAGCGGTTTTGCATCGATGTGGTTCATTATCTCCTGGATCTTCTGGGGAGTAACGTGGAAAACGCTGATCATTGCAGTTGTATTCGCTATTTTGCTCTCACTTGTAGGAAATGAATTCCTCGCAGCACTACCTGTATTTGCAGCAGAACTCTGCATAATGGAAGAGTTGACGATGAATGTTGCAGAAAGAGACCTCAGGAACGTTCTGTTAATCGGTCTGACTATTCTGGTTGCCGGTCTCGGACGTTTGGTTTTCCGTAAGAAAGTATTCTCAAAGAAGGCAGTAGATTACCTCTCTCTGACATCCTTCATTATGATGTTTGCGGTGGGAAGGGAAAATTACGTGCCGATGATGGTTTTCTTTGCTCTGTCACTTCTTGTGATGAATCTGGCAGGCAGGGTAAAGATTAATGTCAGAGTACTGGTAAGTGTATTTGCTGCACTTATTTGCTTCGGTATAATTGCCCAGCCTTACTTTGTGATACCTGATGTTATAGTTCTTGAGTACGATATAGCCTTACTCCTCGGCACACTGCTGCTGATATGTAAAGTAATTAAGCCTGCACCGGGTTCGGTAATGAAGTATCTCTGGTTTACAGGTGTTGCACTCAGTATTGTTGCAGAAGGAATATCTGCCGCAGTTACAGGAGATGTTTTAGATCTTATTCTGGCCGGAACGGCTTCGTTCGCAATCTTCATCTATGCGTTTATCAGACGTAACCGTTTGTGGTTCGTTCTGGGTGTTGTCTCAATGATTTCTATTGCCATTTATCTGACGTTGGCATTCTGGTCTTCGCTGGTATGGCTCATTTACCTGTTCATGGCCGGAAGTATCCTGGTTGTGATGGCAGCCATAAATGAGTGGGGAAAGAGACACAACAAAGCCGGCAAAAAGAAGCGGTTCTTTGAAGAATGGACATGGTAAAGACTAAAAAGGCTGCCTCCCGGCAGCCTTAATTTACATTATTGTGACTTAAATTTACATATCACTTTTGCCTTGCTAAAATATAGTTCTTGGGGAAAAAGAGAGGCTTAATGTCAATAAAAAGCGTAAAAAGCTTTATAGTTAAGGCGATAGCTGTGTGTTCGGTGTGCGTGGTTTCCGCATGCTTTGCGGGCGCATATATTAATCCTGTCAGTGTTTCGGCGGACAGTGATCATTCGTTCTATAAAACAGATTCCGGACTCTTTACAACGCTCTATGATGTTTTTAAGAGCAGAAGTGACGATCCCGATAATTTCCAGACCCAGGAAGAATTCCGTTGGAATGTACTTTATAACTGTTCCGAACTCGAGGGAGTAGAGTACACATATGGCAATCAGGATCACTATCTTGGATGCGAAGGCTTTGTAAGCCTGGTTTTCAGAAAGACTTTTGGAACGCTCTATGATTTTGAGCGTACGAAGGATAAGTACTCATGCAAATTCGATAGAAGCCAGGAGCATATCCTCGCGTGCAGCCCTGTAGACCAGTATGAAGTCTACAGACCCGGCGGAACGTCTGTTACTTGGCTCTATAAGAACTATGTTAACGTGATTATTGAACCCCGTTACGACAAGATTAACGTTGAGGATATGAATAACTACGACTGGATCGAATTCATGGATTCTATAGCAGCCCAGCCGGGTGACATAATCTTTTGGGACGAAGACAGTGACGATCAGTATTGGACACATATAGGTATTTATGCCGGAGTCGAAGACGGAGTGGCCATGATGTGGCACGCTTCCTCGATCAAGGGCGCAGTCGTAAAGCAGAGCCTGGAAGAAATCACGTCATTTACCCAGTATCTTGATTATGCTTGTGTCGTTGCTTTGACAGACGTTCCGGCGCGTGTAGGCCTTTATGTTGACAGTCTTGGAAATCCTGAGAAAGATTTCTCATATTCGATATACGATAATCCGGAATGCACCAAGCGTTTGGGCCGCATAAGCAATGTTTGTGATTTGAATGACGGTTCATATCTGAATTCCATGGCTATATTCCCGAATGACGATAAGATGTCTTACGATCTTACGATCTATGTTAGAAGAGATATGGTTCCTTACACGGAAGGCGGCACCGACCCGGAGGTTTACCAGGTCATCATACATATTGATGTTACCGGACACGATAAGGGTACGCTGACCTATTCTGTATATGGTGCGGATGATATCAGGTTCTACTGCAGCAGGACGATCGACAATTATAATTACATGACCGGTTACAGGGTTATTGAGATAACCGATTACAGGTAAATTTAGAAGTTTCTGATCACTTTGTATCTTTCGAAAACTTATTCTTGTGGAACTTTTTCATATCACAAGAATGTAATTTTGCGCTCTAAGATTTTTAATATATAATAATCTGGAATTAATCTGGATTGTAAGGTGGTTATTGTCGGCCACCATACGGAAGGAGTGCTTTATGGATTTTGTCGCAAAGACCACCGATGAAATGACCAATATGGAAATCAGGCACATGAATACTGTCAAGGAACTTGCAGGAGAGTGCCTCGTCCTTCTTGAAAATGATGGAACTTTGCCCTTTAAAAATCCCGGAAGAGTCGCTCTTTACGGAAATGGAGCTACCCATACAGTAAAAGGCGGTGGCGGTTCCGGAGAAGTTAATACCAGAAGCAATGTAAATATCGCTGACGGTCTTGCCGAAGCAGGATTTGATATTGCATCCAAAGGCTGGCTCAACAGATATGATGCTACGTACGATGCAGAGCTCAAAGCTTACCTTGCTGAAGTAGACAGACTCGCAAAAGAGCGTAATACAGCACCAATCAATATCTTTTTCGAGAAGCCTTTTGAAGCTCCTGTTATGCCGGAGATTACAGAGGAAGATATAGCTGAGGCTGCTTGTGATACAGCAATCTTTGTTATTTCCAGAGATTCATCAGAAGGCAGAGACAGAAAGCCTGAAAAAGGTGATTATTATCTCACCGATGAAGAAGATAAGAATCTCGACATTATCACAGCTAAGTTCGATAAAGTAATCGTGCTCCTTAACGTAGGCGCAGTTATTGATATGTCACAGCTCAAGCACCGTCCGGGCGTTGATTCCATTTTGTTTGTCGGACAGGTCGGAAGCTATACGGGCAATATCGTTGCTGACGCCCTCTTGGGTAAGACCAATCCTTCAGGTAAGCTGGTTGATACATGGGCCAAGTCTTATGAGGATTATCCCTGTGCGAATGAATTCTCCAGCCTTAACGGAAATTCTGACGATGAGTTCTACAAAGAAGGAATCTATGTAGGATACAGATACTTTGATTCATTCGGCATTATGCCTTTGTATCCGTTCGGATACGGTAAATCTTATACAACTTTCTCAACCGAGTTTTTGGATATTATCCAGGCAGGTTCTGATATCAAAATTGCCGTAAAGGTAACTAACACCGGTTCAGAGTATGCAGGTAAACAGGTTATCCAGGTTTATGTTTCAGCACCTGAGGGTAAGATCGACAGACCTTATCAGGAACTCGTTGGTTTTGCTAAATCCGGACTCATCTATCCCGGAGAGAGTGAAAATGTAATTGTTACTTTCTCAATTGAGAATTTCTCTTGCTTTGATGACGATTATCCGGCCAGCGTAATCCCACAGGGTGATTACATTCTCAGAGTCGGTACGAGCTCTCGTGATACAAAGATCGAAGCTATTCTGACTGTTCCTGAGACGGTAATCAGAGAGAAGTATGACAGGATCCTTGAAGATGATCCGAGATATGCTTTCGAAGATATGAAAAATCCCGGTACAGGTAAGCTGGCTCATCAGGCTATTGATGAAGCACAGATAGCAGCCTGCACCAGAAGATTAGAACTCAATCTCTCGAGAGTAAGAAGAAGCATCATAAGATACAGAGGTGTCAGTGAGACTAACGTTGACATGAGAAAAGATGAGGTGCTCACTCTCGGATCTGTTATCGGACGTAATGCCGGTGTCGGTGAGTTTGTTGCCCAGTTTACATTGGAAGAGATGGCTGAGCTTATTGTCGGTAACTATGTCAGGGAAGGTATGGAAGACCAGATATTCTGTGCGTCTATGCATGTGCCCGGCGCAGCAGCAGAGACAACTTCCAGTTTCGAGAGAAAGAGAAGAATTCCTGCTCTTGTTATGGCTGACGGCCCTGCAGGATTGAGACTCCAGCCTCATTTCAAGGCTACAAAGAACGGCGACCTCCTGAGAGGCGGCGACACATTCGGTCTTATCACAAGTCCTTTCCCGGAAGATACACCTGCTGATGCTGTCGATTACTACCAGTACTGCACAATGATTCCTGTTGCAACTTCACTCGCAAGCACATGGAATCTTGATCTTATTGAGCAACTCGGTAAGCTCATCGGCGAGGAGATGGAAGAATTTGGTGTTCATCTCTGGCTCGCTCCCGGAATGAATATCCATAGAAATCCTTTGTGTGGAAGAAACTTCGAGTATTTCTCAGAAGATCCGCTGGTTACAGGTCTTTGTGCTGCAGCTGATACAAAGGGTGTCCAGTCTATTGACGGCAAGGGTGTAACGATCAAGCACTTTGCATGCAATAATCTGGAGAACAACAGAATGTTCAACAACTCTCACGTTTCTGTCAGAGCTCTGAGAGAAATCTACCTGAGAGGATTTGAGCTCGCAGTTAAGCTCTCACAGCCTTTCTGCGTTATGACTTCATATAACCTTTTAAACGGAATACATACAGCAAACAATTACGAGCTGATCCAGAACGTTTTAAGAGACGAATGGGACTATGAAGGTGCCGTCATGACTGACTGGTATTCTTCATTCGAAGATGTCGAGTTCTTAGGATATGACGAGAAGAAACTCAAGTATCCGCCGGCATTCTCAAGATTGTGCGTTTACGCCGGCTGCGATATGCAGATGCCCGGATGTGCTAAGAATGCGGAAGATATTGTTACTGCTGTTCACAACGGCAGACTTACCTTAGCTGATGTCCAGTCAGCTGCAAAGAACGTTATTCGTCTCGCGATCAAGTGCTTGTAAGCAGGAGTTAGATGAGCGATACGACAGACAAAAATGATTTAACCGCAAATAGCAGCGAATTAGATCTCACAACAATGACACGTGAAGAAGCCCTGTCTTACCTGGGACTTTCTTCTGATGCAGATATCAAGGAAATAGATGACCGTTTCTGGCAGATGGCCAAGAAATACAGAGGCAAGGATGATCCGGAATCCAAGAAGATGGATGAGGAGATTGCAACTGTTTATGATATTGCTTCAGGCAGACGTGATTTCAGGGTAGAACATGAGCAGCAGATCGAGGCTGAACCCAAGATCTTTGGCAAGTCAAAATCCGCATGGAAGACCTATATCGAATACACATGGTATAAGTATCTGGCAGGTCTTGTAATCGGTATAGCGGCAATCGTTGTTATTGTCGGCCTTATCAACAATTCCAGAACTTCTTATGCGGTAGTTGTTTTCGGGCATATGATGTTCGATAACACATACATGAGGGAAACCCTTGTTGAGAACGGAGCCAAGAATCCTTATGTCGGATATGCCGATGTAGTTGTTCCGAACGATGAGGGATTCGCTTATTCCGAAACAGGTAATGAGACACTTAATGCTATGTTCTACATGAATCCTGTTGCATTGGTTTCAGACAAGGAATCTTATCTGTACTATTACACTGTTTTCAAAGACTTAACTCCTATCAGCGACCAGATCATGGCTGGTCTTACGGATGATGCAAAAGCCGGAATCGAACCGGTTTATATGAGCGAAAGGGAAGCTATCTACTATCAGAATGAGATGTACAGGGAAAATGGTTTTGACGATATGGATCTTCCTAATCCTGAAGATTTTTCTGATGAGCCTATCCTTATTGGTTATGAGATAACCGATCCTGAAGCTGCTGCTAAAATGGGAGTTAACTGCATGTGGCATTCACGTCAGACTACACTCATAGTCGGACAGTGTATCAACTGCGAGGAAGATGAAAAATCAGTTCTGGTAATAACGGCGATTATTAACAGCGCGTACGTTTAAGCTATTCCCGTTGCTTCGAAAAGCATATTTAATTCCTCTTGTGTAAGAGGTCTTAATGAGCCGCAATTATCTAATCCGTCTGTTACTTTTACACCGGCGAGTTCTATTCTTCTGAGTTCCAATACTTCTTTTTCGAAATGCGCGAAAATCCTTCTTACCTCATGAGTCTTTCCCTCGTGAAGCGTAAGGAGTGCCCGGCCTGTGCCGTCAGATTCATAGGATTGGGTCTTAAGATCAGCCGGTGCTATCTGCTCGGCATATCCTTTGTCGCGGATAGTAAAGCCTGAAGCGACGGTATTGATCTCGCCGGATGTCCATTCTGAACCTCTGTATGTTGCCAGATAAACTTTCGGAACTTCGTATTTGGGTGACTGGAGGCGGTGGGATAACTCGCCGTCATTAGTAATTATCAGAAGTCCGGAAGTGTGGTAGTCGAGTCTTCCAACAGGAGACAGTTTTTTGAATTTGAGTTCAGATGGGATGTAGTCAGCGATGCAGGGAAGACGTTTATCTTCCATCGCGGTCAGGACCCCGTCGGGTTTATCGAAAAGAAAATAGAGCTTGGTCTGGCAATTGATTTCCTCGCCGTTGACCTCAATAGGGTCATCTTCTTTTACCTGCATTGATGCATCAGTAACAACGGTGCCGTTTACACTGACACTGCCGTGGGAAATAAGGTCACGTACCTGTGATCTGGTTCCAAGACCGCTGTTTGCAAGTAATTTATCAAGTCTCATGTATTAATTATATCTTAATGTATAATCTAAATTAAATTCCGGAGGTTCCTAATGGAAATAATTAACATTGAACAGGGTCACCCAACCGTCCAGCAGGCGATGGTAAAGCTGCAGAACGGGATATACCGTGTAAGAGCGACAGGCCAGCCTGTTGCAAAGATCGTTCACGGTTATGGTTCTTCCGGTACCGGTGGAGCGATTAAACAGGCGATAGGTATGGAACTTCGAAAGTATATTTCCCGTGGCATGATCAAGTCTTATTGTCCCGGCGAAGATTTTGGCCCTTTCTCGAGCGCGGGTCGTGAAATGAATGCAAAGCATCCTTCTGTGAGCCGTGACAGGGACTGGGGACTCCAGAACGACGGAATAACCGTCATTATGTTCAAGTAAGAGGTATATATGGCAGACGAGTTTGATATGAAGTGGGAGGCTTTTGAGGCTAAGTGTAAAAACTGCAATAACTGCGGTCTCAGAGCCGGCTGTACTAATGTGGTTATTTACAGGGGAAGCCGCAAGGCGCCTCTTATGATCATTGGAGAAGCTCCTGGCGAGAACGAGGATATTCAGGGATTGCCGTTTGTCGGAAGGTCAGGCCAGCTCCTTCAGAATCTTCTCGGCAGCTATGGATTTACTAATAATGATTACCATATATGTAATATTGCCAAGTGCAGACCTCCCCAAAACAGACGTCCTACGCCTGAAGAGATTCATGCGTGCAAGCCTCTTTTGGCTGAACAGTTCTTACTCGTAAAGCCGAAGGTTATTCTTCTGTGCGGATCTACTGCTTATGAGGGATTTTTTGGCACAAAGCCTGTAATGCATGATGTAAGAGGTGTCTTTATTGAGAAGAACGGTTATTACATCATGACAACTTACCATCCGGCCTATGCCCTCAGAAACCCTGCAAATAAGATGCCTATATATGAAGATATGGGAAAAGTCCGTCAGAAATTGACAGAGATAGGAGCTATGCCGCCTTTGGAGTCAGTAAAAGATTAAAATTCTTATATTGATTTTCAGAATATGCTTTGCTATAATTCCAAAGTCGTAAAAAGCATTGCCGAATTGTGTAACGGTAGCACACCGGTCTCTGACACCGTTTGTCAAGGTTCGAATCCTTGTTCGGCAGCCAACTAAGAACCGCAACTGATAACAGTTGCGGTTTTTGTTTGCCCGGATTTGTGGTATAAACCTACTATATTAATTTGATTAAGGAGAATTGTTATGCCGCACGTAACCATTAAATGTTTCAAGGGCCGTACAGAAGAAGTAAAGCAGAAGTGTGTTGATAAGGTTGCTCAGGACGTAGCTGAACTGATGGGCTGTGATCTGTCTTCTGTTTCAGTTTCTGTTAAGGAATATGAGAAGGAAGACTGGAAGCCTGAGGTCTGGGACAAAGAGATAGCCCCTGAAATGGAATTACTCTATAAGAAGCCCGGTTATACTTGCGATTAATTATATTTATAAAACCTATTTTGTATTAATTGGATTTTCAGGGTGTTATAATCCTATTCTGTGAATAATTGCTATTTGGAGGCACGTTATGAAAAGAAAGATCGTAAGTGTGATCCTGGCAGGATCCATGCTTATCGGCATGGCATCTTGTACTAAGACACAGCCTACAGAGTCTGAGACTTCCGAAGAAACTACGTCTGAAGAAACAACGGAAACTACGGAAGACGAACATCCTCTTATGGGATTTAACATGATTGAGAACGGGGATTTCTCAAGTTCTGATCACGCATGGCACACATATTTTGAGGGCGGCGATGGTCTGATGGCAGTTAATTCCAATGGGGAATTACAGTTCGATTGTAAGATCGTCGGTAATAAAGAGCATTCCAACCAGCTGTATTATGACGGGTTCAGTATTTACCAGGGTTGTAAGTACGAACTCCAGTTCGATTGCAGTTCAACTGTTGAGCGTGACTTTGCAGTAAGAATCCAGATCAATGGAAGTGACTATCACGCTTACGTTGAAGAGGTTGTTCACGCTACACCTGAGATGCAGCATTTTGATGTTGTTTTCACGATGGAAGAGACAAGTGACCCGGCTCCCCGTCTTTGTTTCAACGTTGGACGTTTTGAGACAAACGAGAAGTTCAAGGAGCACACAATGCTTTTTGATAACCTGGATCTCCAGTGTATTGACGATACAGGTTATGTTGAAGGTGGTGCTGTCGGAGGAGCAATTGTCCAGTCTATCAATTTGAACCAGATTGGTTTCCTTCCTGACGCTGAGAAGGTTGCTGTATTAAACGGTGATGCAATTTCAACCAAGGCTACAGTTGTAGATGCAGCTTCCGGCAGCGTTGTTTATGAAGGCGATGTAGAGTCTGCTTCTTTCAACGATGCTACCGGCAGAGATGAAGCAAGATTTGATTTCTCAAGCTTCACTACACCCGGTACTTATAAGATCGTTTCAGGTGAATTTGAATCATTCGAATTTAAGATTGCCGAAGATGTATACGATGAGGCATTCGATGCTACGCTTCGTATGTTCTATCTGCAGAGATGCGGAGTTGAACTTACAGCAGATCTCGCAGGAGACCACGCACATCCTGAATGCCATACAGGCGCAGCTACAATCTATGGAACAGAAGAGACTATTGACGTATCAGGCGGCTGGCATGATGCAGGTGACTACGGAAGATATGTAGTATCCGGTGCGAAGGGCGCAGCTGACCTCATGCTCGCATACAGCCTCTATCCCGATGCATTTGATGATGAACTCGGTATCCCTGAATCAGGTAACGGAATCCCGGATGTTCTTGATGAAGTTAAATTTGAGCTTAACTGGCTGTTCAAGATGCAGGCTCCTGACGGTGGTGTTTACCACAAGGTTACTTGCGCTAATTTCCCAGGATTTGTAATGCCTGAAGCAGAGATAGAAGAACTGATCGTTACTCCTGTATCTACAACGGCTACAGGCGACTTTGCAGCTGTTATGGCAATGGCTTCTTATATCTATGCTGATATCGATCCTGATTTTGCTACGGCTTGTTATGACGCAGCAGTAAAAGCAGCTGAATATCTTGATGCTCATCCTGATTTTGAGGGTGCTGTTAACCCTGATGGTATTGTTACAGGTGAATATCCTGATACAAATGATAAGGATGAGAGATGCTGGGCTTATGCTGAACTCTTCAAGGCTTCAGGCGATTCAAAGTATGATGATGCATTCTGCGCTCTTATCGATGGCGGAGTTCCTTGTGCCAATGATTTCGGTTGGCAGGGTGTAGGTGCTTATGCCGGATATGCATATCTGTCTGCTGAAAAGGCAAAGGGTAAGTTCTATGATGCAGTTCTTACAAGTTTCATGAGCGGTGTTCCCGGTGTTGAGGCTGCAGCTGCAGGCGATGCATATAACTCATCTCTTGTTGAGTATCCTTGGGGCAGTAACATGACTATTGCAAACAATGGTATGTATCTGATCCTTTATGATGTAGTTAAGAATACTGATGAGGGTGATACAGTAGCAAGAGAGCAGCTCAACTACCTGCTCGGTACAAACGGAACGAGTTATTGCTTCCTTACCGGTTTTGGTACACAGTCACCTGAATCACCTCACCACAGACCTACAGAGGCTACAGGAATCGTTGTTCCCGGTATGGTTGCCGGTGGCCCTAACCAGAATCTTGAAGATCCTTATGCTTCTACAGTTCTTGAAGGAACAGCGCCCGCTCTGTGCTACGCAGACAACGATCAGGCATACTCATTGAACGAAGTTACCATTTATTGGAACTCACCGGTTGTATTCCTTTTCGCGTATGTTGTAAGCGATTGACGGAGTTAAGAAATTATCAGAAATGAGGTCTGTCTGAACCGTATAGGTCCGGGCAGACCTTTTATTGTGATAGAATGTTTTCAGAATTATGGAGGGGAACACTTATGGATGCTTCATACTATGACATGATATTCAAGCGTAAATCTTTCCACAGATACGGTGAGCCTGACGGGAAAACAATCAGTCCTGAAGAGCTCGATGAGATCCGTACAATGTGGTATAAGTTCACTCCTCTGTTCGAAGGTATTAATACCAAGATCAAGATCGTTCCCGGAAATCAAACGAGCTGCAACAGAGGCGAAGAATACTGCATCCTTATCTACAGCGAGAAGAAACCCGGATATCTTCAGAATATCGGATATATTGGTGAGCAATTGGATCTCTGGCTTACTGCAAGAGGAATCGGTCCGTTATGGTTTGGTGTGGGCAGAACAAAAGAGAGACGGTATGAAGGTCTCGAGTATGTCATCATGATGGCTATCCGTAAGATTGACGATGATTCCAAATTCCGTACACCGGGTGACCTGTCTGATTTTAAACGTGTTTCTGTCGAAGAGTTTTGGGAAGGCCCTGTTATAGATGGTATAACTGAAGTTGTCAGACTCACTCCGACAGCATGCAACATCCAGCCGTGGAAGGTCATCAACAAGGGCGATAATACACTTGACGTATACCGTTACAGACGCCCCGGTAAGCACGGCATAATCCCGCCGTTCAGACTCGCGTATTTTGGAAGTATTGATATTGGTATTTTTATGCTGTTCCTTGATATCTGTCTGCAACATAACGGTATAAAATACAACCGCGTTTTGACGCCTGATGACGGTAATTTCAAGCAATTGAATCTTAACGCTAAATACACGCTGAATGTATAAGGGGCTGCCCTCTGAAGCAAAAGAAAAGCAGATTGCAGAGTTTATCGAAACAATTAAAGCCTTAGGATAAGGAAAGAAGTATGCGTAAAATACTGGTTGCAAACGATGATGGTATAGATTCAGAAGGTATAGCAAGACTCGCAAAACTTGCAAAGAAGTTTGGTGAAGTCTGGGTTGTGGCACCTGCCAAACAGTTCAGTGCCATGTCGCATTCTGCTACTTTCTGGGAGCCGGTTGATGTGTGGCCTGTTGATTTTCCGGTTGAAGGAGTTCACGCATATTGCACTTCGGGCACGCCTTCCGATTGCGTAAGTGTCGGTCTGAATTGTGTTGTGCCGGGCGGTCCTGACGTTGTTTTCTGTGGGATTAATGCCGGATATAATATCGCATCAGATATCCAGTATTCAGCTACTGTCGGTGCCGCTCTGGAGGCTGCCAATCACAGAATACATACAATAGCTTTTTCTGAATCTCACATAGGAAATCATGAAATTACTGATAAATATATCGAAGAGATAGCAACTAAGCTTATCGATATGCCTTTGGGGAAAAATGAAATCTGGAATGTAAATTTCCCTGATTGTTCTGTTGAAGAATGTAAAGGTATTAAGTACGATTGCATAGTTTCTCAGGATGATTTCTGTGTCGGTTATGATTTAGTCTCTAAAGATGGAGATAAAATAAGCTACAAGGTGAATTTTGAAAGGGATTGGTCCGGTAGTGAGGGTACAGATCTCGCTGCTATAACAAGAAACTACGTTTCAGTCAGTAAGGTTAAGAATTACAGTTAATGGATAAGATCAAAAACAGTAAAGCTATCAGTATTCTGCTAATTGTGTGCATTTACATAATGGCGGCATGTCTTGGCATATTGGTGTACTTTGTGCTCCGGTTTCCTTTCTGGGTAAATCTTCTTATAGCTGATGTTGTATCCACTGTATTTGTTTTTATTTTCAGTTTGATCTTTAAAAATGCATCTGTTTACGATCCTTACTGGAGTGTCCAGCCCATAGTTATCGTATTGTGTTTTGCAGTATGTCATATCATCTATGCTCCGGCCACGATACTTCTTCTGATTTCGATTATTTATTGGGGTGTAAGGCTTACCGCAAACTGGGCATATGTATTCGGAGGCCTTAACCATCAGGACTGGCGCTATACAAAATTCGAAAAAGAGACCGGCAGGTTATATCCGCTCATCAACTTTGCGGGAATTCATATGGTACCTACTCTCATCGTTTATATGACTACCCTTCCGGCTGTTTACGTGATAAAGTTCGATCTTAGAGCGAATATAGGAAGTTATATAGGTATGGCTGTCTGCATCGGTGCGGCGACGCTTCAGCTTGTTGCAGATACACAGATGCAGAAATACAGAAAGAGCGGTCAGCACGGACTTATCCGTACAGGTCTTTGGAAGTATGCAAGGCACCCCAATTATCTCGGTGAGATCCTGATGTGGTGGGGAATTTCTATACAGGCTGTATCTGTCATGTCATTCCACTGGTGGTTTATTGCAGGTGCTTTGGCCAACACGCTGTTATTCTTCTTTGTAAGTATTCCTATGGCTGATAAACGCCAGTCTTCTAAGCCGGGTTATGCCGAATATAAGGCTAGTACAAGGAGCCTTTTGCCCATCCCCAAGCGTTAAAGTTTACCGTTCTCCTTTGTGGTAAAATATCATGCATTATAAGGATTTGTCGGGGTCAAAGGTAAATGCGTGATTTCAAAGTAACAAGATCTCAGGACGGACTTCATGTCGTAAAGGCCTGCCAGGAGGCTTATCCGCAACTTAAATCTGCGGATCTGTTTCATGCGCTCAAGCGCCGTGACATAAGGATCGACGGCAAAAAGGTCAACAAGGATATTGCTGTAAAAGAAGGCAATGTCGTAGAGATATGGCTTCCGGATGATCTTTTCGACGGAGCACCGAAAGCTACAACGAAGGCTAAACCCCAGGAGAAGATGTTCGAGATCATCGCAGAGACTAAGGGACTTCTTATCGTCAACAAATCACAGGGAATAGCTGTCCACTCTGGCAGAGATGATATCGAAGATACCCTGATCGATCAGATCCGTGACATAACAAAATATAGAGATGCCGAGCTCTGCCATAGAATTGATATGAATACCGGCGGCCTTGTTCTTATTGCAAAGAATAAACAGGCACTGGCTGATTGTGTTGAGCTCTTTAAGAATAATCTTGTAGTTAAGAGATACCGCGCCCTCGTGCTCGGCGAACCCTATGTGGGAGAACCTGCAGTAGGCGAGGATGGAACTATCTATAAGGAAGTTAAGGGTTATTTGGAGAAGACCAAACAGGGTAAAGTCTATATCCATGACGTAAAGCAGCCCGGAGACCTCGATATTGCTACGAAGTACAGAATTCTCAAGACTTTTGAGAATGCGGGACCTGATGGCGAGAGCGTTTCAGACCTGGAATTGGAGCTCGTTACGGGAAGAACTCATCAGATCAGAGCTCAATTTGCTCATCTCGGTCATCCTGTAATCGGTGACGGCAATTACGGCAGAAACAAGGTCAATATGTACTTTGAGACAAAGGACGGCAAGAAGGTAAAATACCAGCAGCTGTTCAGCTGTCAGATCATGTTCGGCAAGGTCCCCAAAAATAATATGCACGTTGACGTGTCGGGCAAAACCTTTAAAATAGGACCAGATTATAACGTTCGCCTTAAATAAGGAGAGAATTATATAAATGACTGATAACAGACCGATCGGAGTTTTCGATTCAGGTATCGGAGGACTTACTGTTCTTCGTGAGATTTGGAATAGTGTCCCGAATGAGAGCACTATCTATTTTGGTGACAATTCGAGAGCACCTTACGGAACCAAGTCAAAAAGCACAATAATCCGTTATTCTCTGCAGAATCTTAAGTTCCTTGAGACAAAAGACGTAAAGATGATCGTTATCGCATGCAATACGGCCAGTGCTTATGCATATGAAGAACTCAAAAAGAGAGCCAATGTTCCGGTCGTAGAAGTGGTTACACCCGGTGCTGACGTAGCTTGCAGATCAACTAAGAACGGCAAGATCGGCATTATTGCCACCAAGGGTACGATTTCTACAGGTGTTTATAAAGATGCTGTGGAGAGAAGAGCCGCTGAATTGGGAATGAAGGATATTGAGATCTTTGAACAGGCATGTCCGTTATTCGTTTCGCTGGCTGAGGAAGGCTGGTGGGATACGGAAGTAACGAGACTTACGGCTGAAGAATATCTGAAACCCCTTAAAGAGGCTGGCGTTGATACTCTGGTTATGGCCTGCACCCATTATCCTCTGCTCTCCAAGGTTATCGGAGAAGTAATGGGAGAAGGGATAGTTCTCGTAAATACAGGAGAAGCTACTGCCCAGGTTGTATCTGAACTCCTTAATAAAGAGGGAATTTCTTCAGAAGAGTCTGCCGGCGGCCCTGTAAGAGAGTTTTATACCAGTGACGAACCTGAACTCTTTGAGAAGGTTGCTGCTCCTTTCCTCGGCGAAGGCCTGCCTTCAGGAACAAGACATTTTTCTACTGACAAATATGAGGTGACCATCTGATGGGTAAAGAAAATATTGAAGAAAAGTGCCTGTTTGAGATAAAGACCGGTGTATATGGTGAACCTTTGAAGACTTTGGGCATAGTTTCCAAGGAAGGTACCAGAACGATTTACAATTGGACCGAGAAACACAAAGAGAACGAAAAAGAAACTCATTTTGTATTAACTTTAATAAAAGAAGAATCTAAAGCAATCGTTGTAAGAAACGGCGATGTTACGTCCAGAATGGTTTTCGAGGTCGGAAACAGAACAAAAAGCTCAATGATAACGGCTTTCGGACCGATTGACGTAGAGATAGATACGGAATATATTAATTTTCCGGGGGGCCTTATAGACGGCGCAGAGATCAGTTATACGCTCGATCCTGACAGCGGTGAACCGATCAGGAATATCTTTTCCATAAAAAGGCTCTTGCAAAACGAAGAAATATAATGTATTATCTTCAAGCATTTGTGTAAAGAAAGAGGTGAAGATGAATGGCACATCCGAAGCGTAAATGGTCGAAGGCAAGGACAGCTCGTCACAGAAGCGCATGGAAACTTAACATGCCGGGTCTCGTTGAATGTCCCCAGTGTCATGCTAAGATGCTTCGCCGTACGGTCTGCAAGAACTGCGGTTACCTGGACGGAAAACAGGTTATCAAAGTCGACGAAGAGATC
>JAEIGA010005210.1_pt1 | contig 19958 bp, 10 predicted proteins | sample 9270691 | NCBI WGS metagenome assembly JAEIGA01 (sample SAMN17057246, study PRJNA624740) | gut metagenome | biome: biome; isolation source: fecal sample | host: Bos grunniens | place: China: Xizang | collected 2019 | reverse complement strand
GGACGTTACGCCCGACGGACTTTCCCCCGAGCTTGATCCCAATAAGCTGCTTGAATTTATTCCCAACATCCGCAATCACTGCGAGGTGGACTGCGTCCAATGCTACAATCTGGACAGCACCAACATCCGCCCCAAGCACTGGCTGGGACTCGCGCAAACCATCCGTACACATTATAACGAGTATGACGGCTTCGTCATTTCGCACGGTACCGACACCATGGCCTACACCGCCGCGGCACTCAGCTATCTGATCCAGCATAGCCCCAAGCCCATCGTCATCACGGGCGCTCAAAAGCCCATCTGGTTTGACGGCACCGACTCCAAGCGCAATCTGACCGACGCCTTCCTTTACGCCTGCCACGGCACGGGCGGTGTTCAGATTGTGTTCGACGGCAAGGTCATCCTCGGCACGCGCGCCAGAAAGACCTATTCCAAAAGCTTTCAGGCATTTTCCAGCGTCAATTATCCCATTCTCGCCGTCATGCAGGACGAAAAGCTATTGCAATATATCCGCTCAGAAGATAGTAACGATACGCCTGATTTTTACGACACGCTCAATGTCAACGTCGGCCTACTCAAGCTGTTTCCCGGCATGCAGAGCGACGTCGTCGACTATATGCTGTCACGCCACGACGGCCTCATCATCGAGAGTTTCGGTGTGGGGGGCTTACCCGAATATTCCGACTTTTACGAGAGCGTCAGCCGCGGCGCAGAGGCAGGAAAGATCATCGTTATGACGACGCAGGTGCCCAACGAGGGCAGCGATCTGTCCGTCTATCACGTCGGCGGCCACCTCAAGAGCACCGTAAAAATTCTCGAAGCCTACGACATGACCACCGAAGCGGCACTGACCAAGCTGATGTGGATCATGGGACAGACGACTCGCTTCGAGCAGGCCAAGGCCATGTTCTACACTCCCGTCGCCAAGGACATTCTCTATTCGATCCATTACGCGACCGACTAAACGCTAAAAGGACGCACCGCTCGGTGCGTCCTTTTACTTTAATTTTTCACGTGCGCCTCTTCGTGAAGCTCGTAATAGATCTTGACCAGATTGATGAATTTCATAGCCAGCCGGCCGTCCTCAAGCACGCAACGATAAATGTCGCTGCCGTTTTGAATCTCAAAATTTTTGCCGGGCTTAAAGGGGAGCGAGGCAAAGGTCACGATGGGGATCTCCAGATGCAGGTCCTCGCCGTCATGGATGCGGCCGTCGAGAACGAAGCCCCGCGCCGTCAACGTCACGTTGCCCTGTCCGACCTCGACGAATTTGTTTTTCTTTCCGTCGATCATATGAATGGCCGTGGCGCAGGACAGCTCGCCTTCCTCACCACGCGCGATCTTTTCCTTGAGGGTATCGTGGATCATGCGGCTCCAGTCGGATACGTAGCGGATCTCCTCGCCAACGCCGCCGACGTTGTGCAAAAATCCATATTTGTCGCTCTTGTGCGCGAAGCCGCATTCCGTGCAGTAGATCGTGCTTTTTTCCTTGACCTGCATAGAAAATTCGCACCCGCAATGGGGGCACGTATACAGCACGTCTTGAAGCCCTTCGATCCGGTCGCAATGGCTGTATTTGACCATCATTTTCTCCTGCTCGCGGTAGGCGTCAAAGCTCAGCGCCTCTTCCGTTTTGTGCTTGATGGTCTCAAGATCTGCGCTTGCAAGCTCCTCCTTGGAGAACAGGCGATAAACGTCCAGATGCGTGCGTCCGCCTCTCATCCCCTTGGTCCATTTGGGCATAGAAAAATACATACCGCTGGTGCGAGCCACGTAAATGTCGGTGCGAAGCCACTTCAAAAACTGATACGTACCCGCAGGAATGGGGGTGGAAAGACCGTCCTCGCACATCAATCCCGCAGGATAGATCGCGAGAATTTCACCCGCGTCGATGACCTCCTTCATGCGGCGCATGTCCTTGAGCGTCGTCTGAAACTGCTGCTTGGGGATGATGCCAAGACGGGTCATGAACCATTTAACGGGCGAGGATTGATAGATGGATTGGCTGATAACGAAGGTGATCGGACGACGCGTCACACCGATGAGATTGACGAAATCCAGCGACGCCTGATGGTTGGCAATGATGGCAAACGGCCCCTTTTGGCCCTTGACCTCGTTGCGCAGAATCTTGCGTCGGAAAATAAAGGTCGAAACGATCCACGAGAGGAATTGTACGAGTCGATATACGAACATGTTGCGTTTGTTCTTTTCCATATCGTGACCCTCCTCAAAATGATATGCATATCATTATACCACACCGTGCCCGAAAAAGCAAAGGTTTTTATGAATTTTCTTAATATTTTTTTAATAATTTCGACAAAAAAGGGGCCTTAACACAGCCCCTCTTTCTTTATACCGTTATTGCGTTGTTTCTTCTTGCGCCTTTGCCGCCGCCACCTCGTCCATGGCAAGATGCAGAAGCTTGTGGAGCACAACGAAATTGACCACGGGAATCATACCGCAAATCGCGGCGATTACCCGCTGGCGAATGTTCATTTGCCGCGAGGTGCAATAAACGCAGATAATACCGTTCCAAAAAACGATGGCCTCCACGCAAACGCAAAACAGCAAGCTGGCAACGAACGTGGCGGTCTGTCCGTCCCGCGTCACGCTCGCCAGAATGATATGATAGATTGCTGATGGTAAAATGGATGCGGCAAATAAAAACAGCAACACGCCGCCGTGGTGGCAAAATTTAATGCGTTTGCTTTCCGTATCGGGCTTCCATATGCCCGCCAGGGCGTTAAGAAACAAAAACGCGGGAACGATCGCGACCAGCAAGATCGGCTGGGCGGCGATCGCTACGTAACTGTTGGCGATCACGCAAAACAGCCACAAGTGCAACGCGTTGGGAAGCGTCAGTATTTTTTTCATACGTTTACTCACCTTTCATCAGCGTTTGGAAGAGACCCGAGCAGCCATCGAAAATATCCCGATAAGCAATATCAAATCGCTCAGAATACCACGGATCGGCCACGTCGCCGCCGCGCGCGGTGTAGTCCATCAGCTTGTGTATTTTACCCTCCGCATCACCGCCCAGAATGCGGTACATATTGCGGATGTTGGCGCTGTCCATGCCAACGAACAGATCGTAATTGTCATAGTCCTCGCGGCACAGCTGTACCGCTCGCTTGCCCTCACACGCAATGCCGTGCCTGTCCAGCTCCGCCTTTGCGGGTGGATATACGGGATTGCCGACGCCCCGCCATATTTCCTCGCTACTCGTCGCGCTCGACGAAACGAAAAAGCGATTGGTCATCCCCCGCTCTTTTAGCATTTCCTTGAAAATAAATTCTGCCATGGGGGAGCGACAGATGTTGCCATGACAGACGAACATAACGCGCACGATGCCATTTGCCATATGCTTCCACCTCTTTTCCCTTTTATTATACCCACCGTGTTGATTTTTGTCAACATAAAAAAGCAACGCTTGACCAAAAAAGTCAAGCGCTGCATCGTTTTGCCGAGAGATCACTTCGACAGCGGCAATTCAAAAAAATAATAATCCGCACCGTAGCGATGACACTCGCCCAGAAAGGCAAAGCCCAGCGCACGGTAGGTCTTAACCGCAGGGGGGTTAGCCTTTGCCGCCAGCAGATGCACCGAGGAAACGCCCTGCCTCCTCAGCTCCTCCAGCAGCATGCCGACCATCATCCGCGCATATCCGCGTCCTTGATGCTCGGGTGCGATAGCGACGCGCGAGATCTCGCAATGTTGCCCGTCGCATATTCGCCATGGCAGATCGTCGTCCTCGGGAATGGGCTCGACCGACGCACAGCCAATCAGCTCACCGCTTTGCACAAGCAAATACAGACATCCTGCCGCCGCATCCGTCGCGGCGTGCTCGCGCGTTGGATAATCCGCGTTCCACACGCAAAACTCGCCCTGCCTGACCGCATCATAGAGCGCGGCTACGGCCGCAACGTCATTCGATTTCGCTTTGATCAGTTGCATTGTCGCCTCACATCGTCTTCTGGTAGTTGACAAGGGAAAGATCCGTGTTATACGTGGGATCGCCGGGGTTGACACCCGCCATAACCTGCATGATATGGTAGGCTCGCTCCTGCATATCCCGTGCCGCATCGATGGGCGACATCCCTTCGTCGTGGTATAGCGGCTCACCAATATGCAGATCGACCTGCGGCTTCTTGGTAAACCATTTGGTAATGCCCTTGCGGGGGCGGAAGGTCATAACGATGGGAATGATAGGTCTGTCGTATTTCACCGCGTACTGGAACACCGCCTTTTTGAGCGGGCGAATGTCAGGATAATAAAACCACATCGAGCCTTCGGGGAAAAAGTGCATCCACTTCTCACTTTCCAATACCTCTTCCATCGCGCCCTTGAATTGCTTCATGGCACTGAAGCTGTCGGTAGGAATGGGGATGCCGCCCGCCATACGGATAAGCGGGCCGTTGGGTCCCTCCAGGTTGGTCTTCCATGCCGGGAAAAACATCAACCTCGGACGAACCGCCTTCATCACACAAATAAAATCCCACATAAAGACGTGGTTGGATATGGTAATCGCACCGTCCTTCAGCGCTTCCTTGTGTTTTTTGAGATTTTCTCGGCCGTGGATGCGCAGACCGTGCGTAATGCGGATGAGCCAGAACATCAGCACGTGTAGCACCAGCCATAAAAACACGCGCTGGCACTTGAACCAAAAGCTCTTCTGCAGATACGGATAGTCCTTGTCAATGTGAATATCACGCAAATGCTTGACCGTGATCATGTGCTCGTCGCATTGATCGGGATATTGGTAATCCATGTTGTGTCTGTAATACATAAGGGCCCCTTTGTTTTTTTCGTTGTAAACGCTAAGATATTTACATTTTCAGTTCGTTCCTATTTTGCTGTCCTTGCGCTTTTCGTCATCGGTAAGCCTGGAAAAATCCACCAGATCGTGGTGCATCTTGGCGAGATCGTTCCGACTGGCTTTGTCATTGGATCCGCTGAACACGTAGCCCTCGGCCCGCATATAGGCGTTCCAACGGCGATGCTCCAACGACTCGATGATATCGCGCTCTTCCACCGTCAGCTCTTCTTCCTTTTTCGCCGCCCCGGGAATACCACAACCGATGCGTGCTTTCATGTGGATCGCCGAAGCCATCGACGATCTGTAGTTATACTCATAGGTCCAGAATTCCTCTTCCTTGCCCCACTTCAGATGTCTTCTGAGCGCGTCTCCCTCAAGCTCGGAATCAATGATCACCGCTTCCGTATAGGACGATTCAATATCACCGATAAACGCTATGTCGTAGGCTTGACCTCTGTAATTCCTGATACCCTCAAGCGCTTTCTTTTGTTGCGAATTGTATATAATGGCGTGGATCATCGGATGTATCTTCATCCGTTCAAAATACATTCTCAAATTAACGGCCGTATTGATATTAACGTCATCGCTACCAAGAGCCACCATGGCGTAGGTCGCGTCGGTTATCTTTGAAATTTCCTTTGCAAACGAAGCGGTCATAACGTCAATTCCTGCGTGAACCTTAATTTTGTATTGCGCCTCGCCAGCCACCTCAACGCCGTTATAGTCGGGGGACATCAGCTCCGGCGCCATCGCCATAAACCTTGTTTCTGCCAGGGGGTCCTTATCGAACACGTGGATCTCCAGCTTGTAGCCGTCCATCTGGCAGAACCATGCCAGCGCCTTGGTGATCTCCGTTCCGTGGCTTCCCATGCCGACAACGATAGCAGAAATCTTCTTACTTCCGTCCTCCGCAACTCTTGCTCCCTCGAATAGCGCTCCTCCTTGCTCGTAAAGCAGTCGATTCACCAGCGACTGAACCTCGTTGATTCTGCGGACCTTGACCAGTCCCTTGTCAATGGAGGTCAGCAAAAGCGCGCTTTCCAGCTTGGTGGAAAAAATATACATATGCGTATTGTCGCGGTGCTTGTATCTCTCAATCAGCCTGATCGCCTGATTCAGGTTTTCCGTCTCATTAGCGCCGATGGCAAAAAAAGAAACCGCCGCTTTGCGCGAATGCTTATTGAAATCGATCACGGAAATATCCTTTTTGAAGCATATAGCGCCGAGTCTTTGCGCCGCGTCGATCAGCTCGTACGTGTTTTCATCGTTGTCCTCAAACACGTCCGTAAAAATGATCGCAGCCTTCTTGTTGTTGGTCTTAATATCCTCAGCAAGGGCCAAGGATCTATCGTTCAATTCGGAAAAAACGAATACGTCTTTGCGGAATGAGCCCCAGAGTTTGAAATAGGCAGACACGTTTTTGAACAAAGACAGCACGTAGCCGAAGGTGAAGACCGGTGCCAGAACGAACAGCATTGCCGCCCAGATCTGATATTCCGTATGCAACCACTCGGGGCAGTGGATTAAGGTATCCTTTACCACACTGAACTCACAGCCAATGGTAAAGACCTGCATGGTATTGAAGACAGAAAGCAAGAAAGCACGCCACGCGCCCCAAAGAGTTGCTTCCGCGGTACATCCGTGAACGGAAATAAACATCACAAGCGTGGCGACCACAACGCCCGCAAACAACAAATGGAACACGCTGAAATTGCGTTTCTTTGCAAACTTATACCAATTGATCGCCACAGCGCAAGCAATTGCTCCCAGCAAGCAAGCGACCGAAATCAACAAACACGCAAACCACATACGTTCTGCCTCCTGCGTCTACAAATAGTCATATACTATTATACTTTGCGTTTGCAATCGTGTCAAGAGTCTCCAACCTATTTTCCCTTTCAGCCCATGAATTCCATAGAAAAAGCAGAATGCCGCGCACCGGCGCAGCATTCTGCTTTTGAACGCGACTTATTTGTTTTCTCCTTCAGATTCCTTGACCATTTTAAAGCAATCCGGGCCTTTCCCTTTATAGGCATACCCACCCAAAGCCTCTTTTTTTTCAAAGCCGTGTTTTTCATATAAGCTGCATGCCGTATCGTTTTCTTTCAAAACGGTAAGCACGATTCTTCTTTGCCTTTTCTCATGCATAACAGCTGCCAGCAAAGTTCTCCCCACGCCTTTTCCTCTTGCCTTTGGATCTACGCACAAGCACAAAATGTTGCTTTCGGCGGCTGAATCAGAGGATGCATTCTTTTTGCCAAAATGATTTTCCTTTCTAAAATAATGCTCAAAGACGTGCTGGGCGGATTTCATGCGCAGATGCGAAAGATCGATATCTTCCTCCGGCTGTTTATCAAGCACAACGGCTACGCCTACGATCTTTCCGTTCAATTCGGCAACTCTGATATTGGAATAGTGGAAAACACACTTTTCCTGCATCATGGGCGGTAATCTTCTTTTTGCATTCGCCTTGGTTCCGAACAATGCAGGATAAATATATTTGTCCGTCTGATATATCAGCGCCGCAATCTTTTTTTTATCGGCTTTGCTTTCGTTTTTCCCTTTCAGCGGGCGCACAATGACCTCGTTATTGCTAAAAGCTTTATGATACGGCCATTTATCCAAGCCCGTTTCTTCTTGAAGAATCGGGAAAGCGTTGTCCACTCGATACTTTTTCCACTTGTCGTACAGCTTGAAGCAGCCTCGGTAATAATCCGGGTACTGGAACAGTTGATCTCTTTGCACCTCCGGGTTGTTCATTGCAAGGAAGAAGCGATACGCAAAAAGATCGTCCACGTGAGAAAGCTTAAGCACATCCGTCAGAATCAGCGGCGCAACGCTTTCCAGATACACAAGATAATTAATAAACGTCTGTCGATTTTCATCGGTAATAATCGGCGTTGCGGCCTTTCCTTCGCTCGCCTCTTCGAGCAGTCTCTCTACTTGCCACATATTAGGATCCTGAATAAAGGCTTGATTATATTGCGCAATAAAACTCGCCTCGTTGATATTGCTTTGCTGCTTCTCTGCTTCGTTTCCTATTTTGAGCTGATAAAAGACCAAGCTCGTTGCAACGCAAGCGATCATGCCTTCAATTAATGCCGCGATCAGAGAAGCTGCATCGTCCGAAACGTTCCAAGGAAACGCATCAGACACAAAAAGCAAGCGCACCAAAACGGAAATAATTGCTGTCCCACAAAAAACAGCCAAAGTCAGGATAATATATTTGGATAACAATGATCCTTTTTTCATTTTCATAATACTCACCCATCTCTTTTTAATTATTCGTTCCCTTATCCACTGAAAAGCGGACGGCCATTTCGCAAGCCTGAACAGCTCGGGAAATGACCGCCCTGACCTTTTCGGGTCTGAAAATAAATTTTACTGATATGCTTTAAGCGTCTGCCTTATACTTGAAATTTATCGTTATCGTCCAGATATTCGGGTCACGAGCATAGGAGCACTGATTCGGCAAAATCTGCTTGTCAATCTTGGCCGCAGCATTCACAGCTTCGTAGCAATCCTCGCCTACGGTGCAAAGACGGGACAAGCTCTCTTCCAAGAGTGCGCGGCTTCTGCACTTAAAGGTGAACGACTTGCGCTTTTCCTTGGCAGCCACCTGGGCGATTGCTTTGATCTTATTTATATCATAAGTTTCAAGAACAGCATCGTTATGATAATAGTAATTAGCTCGCGTTGCATAACAGCCGGGGAGATCCGTCGGGCAGAGATCGAGGTCTCTGGTTCGCATCAACTCGTCCGTCGTAATACAGAAGTAATCGAATCCAAGATCTTCCGACTTTACCGTTTGGACCGTGCTGGAGCTATCGTCCCAGGTGGTGTCCAGGTAATAATAATCTCCGTCAATCTTCAGGATGTTCCATGCATGGCCACCGTCACGCTCGCCGTTTTCCTTGCGGATATATCCCGCCACCTCGGCACTTTCAATGCCGCACCGTTGCAGGAGATATTGCATCGCGCGGGCATAGCCCTCGCAAACAGCCTTGCCGTCAAGGAAGACACCGCATATCGTTCTCAGATAATCGATCTTGTCGTCCTCAGGGCCGCCTGCCTTCTTCTGCTTTTCAAGGGCGATCGTATCGTAGTCTACCGACGATATGATCTTAACGTGCAGACGAATGGCAACGTCATAGGCGCTCATGGAATCATCGATACCTTCAAGATACTTGGGAACCACCTCTTCGATGCGCTTCTGCAACACTGCGGCCGCTTCTGCCGATGCACCGTAACGCAGCGATACCTCCTCGCCGCGCATAGAGAACGTCTTATACCAGAACAGCTCGGGGTGATCGTACTCAATCGCTTCGGAGATCTTTTTGGCGTCTTCAAAGGTGCAGCCGTCCAACGTGACCGTAGTCTCGTGATTTTGAATCGCCGCCAGCATCGTATCGTACGCCTTCTGCCCCGTCGTGGTCAGACGTTCGTAATAGAAGTACTTCATACTGCCGTCAAGGGCGCGGTCAGGCTTCTCAGGCGTGTAAGGTCGACCTGAATATTCGGTGAATTCAAAGCTTCTGGGCGACGGAGGCGTGATCTCATCCTCAAAGCTTGCGCCGGACGTCTCCATCAGATAGCGGAACGGATTGTTGCGGAACTGCGGATTTTCAAGCAGCTCTCTGACAAGTCTTCGATATCCTTCTCCCGAGAGGTTGTCCGTGCTTTCGTAATACGTGGCTCTGCTTGCCGAGAGCGAATGCTGATTCAAGAAGCGCAGGTATTGCACCGCGACGAGCGCGATATGGCCTTCTGCAAGATCCTCGGGAATATCCGGCAGATGCTTAAGTTGCCATACGTGCGTCAGCTCCCGAACAAGCAGTTCGGAAAGGTTAACGGAAGGAAGCGAGTACTCAACGTGGACCTTCTTCTTATCGTCAACGTAGGATTTCAGCGGAATGTCGGTGCCTCTCTTTTTCAGCATCCGATTCTGCTTCAGGGTGTTTGCAATCTTGAGCGTAGACTCAAAGCAGAATTCGTAGTCGCTGTCGAGCGTTACGCCGTACGTGCTCTCCAGGAACATTCTCGCACGATCCAGATGAGACTTCAGGATCTTCTTGTTGTTGCCCACAAGATTCTCGGCACAAGACTTGCACATTTTTCTGCCGTCATCCAGCTCGACCATGTCGTGTCCCTTGGCATAGCGCTTTCCGCAGAAGTCGCACGACGCGTACTCAATGACGGATTCAATATCAACGAACCTCAAGTCGTGTTTATCGTCACCCAGCAGCTTAGAAAGCCGATGCAACGCATCGAAATCAAAACATTCGGGCTCGTGATCCATACCGAAATGGAGATAATCGCTCTTTTCACCGGTGTTCGAGTACCATTCCAGATAGTTGAACAGCGGACTGAACAACGTGCGAAGCACGTCATCGCCGGCGGACATCAGAACGGCTACGACACCAAGATCCGTTGCGGAATCCTCCACGATAACGAGATTGAAGTCCGTCGTTGAGACAAGCTCGCTCTCGCCTATGATCTTGATCTTCGGCTGCTTCTGAAGAATCAGCTGTACGTCCTCGCCGGCCATCTCACCCTGAAGAACAGGACAGACGGCAATCGAATCAGCAACGGACGGAAACATGGAGCGCAGCATTTCGTTGAGCATTGTCGCGGCAAGCAACATGGTCTTGTTGATGTCACTGCCAAACTGGCCGCAAATACGAATCGACATCATCAGCGCGCCACTTTCCTTCACGTTCAGCTCCATTGAAGGCCTGGAGTCGGAGGAATAAAACGGCTGAGCAATCATACCATAGCGTCTGTAAGTCTGCTTGGCCAGAGCGTCGTTGCCCGGGTCGCTGATGCTGTAATAGCTGTCCGCGCCGGAATTGAGGGCCAGGGTATGCGAGTCAACCGCAAAATAGCCTCTCGTAACGACTTCCATCGGTGCCTTGAAGGCCGATACGTAGACGTCGCTGATACTGACGTCCTCGTCTGCAAGCTTGAGAACGATATGTTTGGTAGATGCGTACTCGATCTGGTCCGCGCCAACCGCAAGATGATATTCTCTGGACTGAATGTACTGATACGTTTCTTCATTCTTTCCGCCAACGGCAAGACGGGCATACACGCGCCCCGACTTGAAGTCCAGCTTCTGAATATAATATACGTTGCCGTTATAGATCAGATTCTGTCCTGCAATATAATTCTGCGTCAGTCTGCTGCGAGGAATGGAGAGAATGTACTCCCTGTCGCCTACGACCATAACAGCCATATCCCGACCGTTCAAGGATTCAAAAAACTTTCCTTGTCTGCGAAGAAAGACTCGCAGCTCCGGATTGAACTTGCCCTTTTCGTCAAAATCCTGTAGGGATACGTATTCGAAATATTTGAACAACGTCATATTGTCCTTGAGCGACTCGCCGTAGAGACGAAGCACCTCTCGCAGAACCGCGTTCAGATCACCCTTCGTTGCGTACTCGTCAAACTGCGGTACGCCCGTGGCCAAGCGAAGGATCTCCTGTCGGGAAATACCACCGGCATTCGCCTTTACAAGAATCCTCTGCGCGACGTCTTTTCCGGTTTTTTCCTCGACCGGAATTCGCTCCATCTGGCCGGCGCTCCAGAGATTGTTGATGTTGCTTACGTAATAATCGCGAAGCATATAAGGTCTGGAGAAGACGATGATGAGCGCGGGCTTATCGGAAACCATGGAAATATATCTTCTCAGCGTAGCAGGAAGATTATCTCCCGAATCCACCGCAATGATCACAGAGTAATCGTTGGGATTATAAAACTGCTTATTCAGGCGAATATTGCTTCCGTCCGCCTGAATGGACACACGGCCTCTATTCGCGGCGATGGTCTCAGCAATATTCTCATAAGGAATGATATTATCTGCAAAAACGGTTACGTTGGACGCGCCCTTTGCCAGGCAAAGCACGGCCATGTTCATAACCGCACCGACCTCTTCCTCGGAATTAAAGAACTGCGGGCAATGGCGTCTGCCATTTTCATCCGGCTTGCCCTCGTAAGCATAGCAACGAACCATGGTAGTCGGGCTGTAATTCATGGCGTCGACCGTCTCGAAGTTCACCGACAGCATGTTCTTCAGCACCTTATCAAGGCCGGGAGATCTCGTATCGTCGAAGCAAATGTATCTGATGTCGCGTGACACATATCTTACGCGGAACAGATCCTTCGACTTCCCGTTCTTGACCGCAATCGAATTTTTCTTTATGATATGCTTCAGGCGCGTATTTACAATTGCCAACTGGCGATTGTGTGTATTGACCGTAGCAAGGGAATCCACGAACACCACTGCATCGATCAAGGAAATAAACTTGCTGTGCTCAGTCTCAAAACGAGTGGAGCAAAGATAGGTCAAGGAAGTGACCAGGACGTTGTTTTCATCAACCGCTGCTTCTTCAATGGCACTTTGCTCTCCGCGGACCTTAACTACCCTCCAGATCGGGTCGTCAAAATCAACGGAATCGTTTTGGAATCCCTTACAATACAAGCTTGAAATCTCGGACAAGCCCTGCGTCAGATAATCGTAAACCGAGTCGATCTGAGCATCCGTGTTGCACACGAAGACGACATTGTCGCCGCGTGCAATCACTGCGGAAATGTAGCGCAGAAAATACATGGAAAATTCAGAGAAGAAGTTTCCGTTGATAAGCACGCCCTTTTCGCTCTCAACCAGCTTATCCAGGCAAGTCAGATAGGATTCTTTTCTCAATTGGGGATTGCGCTTATCACGCTCGACCGCTTGCGCAATATATTCCGTCAAGGGGCTGTGATCCGTAGAGGAAAGCTCCTCCTGAACCGCGCCGGAAACGTCCACGTCGCAGATATAATAATCACCAAATTGCTTGCGGACCTCGGCATCAATCACCTTCAGATCCTCTTGAACCTTTGCCATACCAACGGTTCCCTCATCCAACAGCTCGGGACATTCCTTGTCAATGCATCTGATGCCCTCAAGGAAGAAATAAAGCTCCCACAAGGCCAAAAGCGAGATCGTCGGATAGATGTAACCGGCTTCAAACAGCATAGCAACAATATCATACGGGATCCAGTCCGCCGGGAACATGGCCGGAATCATATATACGATAAAAACAAGCGCGTAAACGCAGGAGAGCGCGATGCTCAGCCATTTTACGATGCTACCGACGAAAAACCATGTTTCCGTATGGAAAAATTTAATTACTTTCCGTTCGCGCTTTTGCTTGCGGCTGAACTGACCAGCTTCTCCCTCAGGGATCAGCAGGCTTTTCTTTTTCAAGCCGATTCTGGCGAATTTGCTGCAAAATACGTACAGCGCCCCCACGGCAAAATTAACCAGCACTGCCGCCAGAACCTTTCCCAAAAAGACGGTTCTATGGCTTAAGCCCACGGTCGTAACGATCCATTGGACGAACGACAGCGACTCCAGCCACGAAAAGAATCCTTTCAAAAAATACAGTGCTATGGTAATAGCAACAACGTATACGGCAGTATAAATAACAATTCTGAAGCGCTTGTACGAAATCTTTTTGCTCTTATCAAGATAGAACGTAAAAAACTCCATCAAGAACGGCAACGCCATCAAAAGGATCATAGCAAGAATGATAACGACTTTAATCAGGTTTTCCACGAAATCCATTTCTTCCTATCCTCCTTTACTGACTTGACCGATTCAATACGCTTGCGTCAATTACCGAATAAAACTTGCGATTCTTTTGGCCGGTGCAGAACGATGTCGTATAGTCCACTGCGTCTGTCACATCCTTATTCTCCGACGAATCCCCATCGCTCTCGGTAATTCTGAATTCCAAGTCGCTTAATATGTTTTGAATAGCCGTCACGCGCTTGCGAAGCTTTTGTCTGTGATGCTCCACTTTGGCATCGGCAATACTGCAGCATTCCACGCAATAGTCAACGTCCAGCTTGTACTCGTATACCCAACGAAGCGCAGGAACGATCGTAGACAACAGCTGGTCGTATTTTTGCACGGCAATCTTATTTTCCGCCAAGGCTTCGTTGGACTTTTCCACAAAGTCCTTCCACGCCTTCGCATATTTTTTTCGTTGCAGAGCAGTAACAACCACAAAGATAGCGCACAGCAGCGCAATCGGCACGGCAATAGAACCCAGGGCTGTTGCCAGAGTAACCGCATTTTCAAAAATAGCGTCAAACTGTATTACCACAAACGGTATATACAAAGCAATAATGGCGATCAGCAGCCCGATGGCAACGATGCTGATTTTTCTCAGGCTTTCTTTGATCTGGTGCACTCTGGTTACGAACCAGTTGCATTGCTCATCAATATCCGAAATAGCAACCGATCTTCCGGCACAGAATTCCATATACTGCGTGATCATGGTTTTATATGCCTTATCCGATACCGTTTCCACCGCTTCAAGCACCTTTTTTTCTTCGCCCGAGGCAGCGTATCTGTATCCGCCGACTTGAAGCAATGCGGGCTTGTTTTCCTTCGACTTACCGGCATAATGGGAAAGAGTCTGCGACACGTGAATCTTCAATCGTTTCAAATAGTCCAGATGGTGTCTTTTGACCTTCTTTGCCTGTTCAACGTACTGCTCCGGCGTCGTCTTCGACGATATGGGATCGCCCTGTACTTCGTAAGTATACTCAAACGGCTGGTATTCATCCTTTGAAAACAACGGCTTGGCCTGTGTAGAAACGGTAAGAAGCTCTTTTTCATTGCCTCTTTTGACAGGTGCGTCATCGGCTGCGCTGTCATCTTCAGACGCTTCTTCACCCGCTGCACCTTTTTCCCGGTCATCAGCCGTCACATCGGAAACAACCAGATCCGTGGCTTTGTCACCATAGACGTCCAGACCGAATTTTGCATTGTCAAACGCCGACAATCTCGGGGCCAGCCCCAGATCGGCATATGACTCTGACATGGCCTCGATCTCAGCCACTTTATCCGAATATATGTCCATCTTTTCCTTCAGGACAGGCGCAATCTCTTTTATGGTATAGACACGAAAATCCTGCAGAATATCACGGTTTACGCTTTCATTGTCATCCAAAGCGAGATGAGCCTCCACGCATTTGAGCACGTGAAGAGCAACGTTCAATTCGCTCAAAGCGAGAACGCTTTTATTCACCCTGCATGCATAGCAATCATACGGGCAGGAAAGAACGTCCACGCCAGTCCGATCAAACTTTGCGCGATCCGCATCGTCAATCCGTTCGAACAAAGAAATGTTTGCTCTGTCGATCCGCGCCTCGTTGATAACCTCATCACACCACAAGCGCAGGTCACGGTGATATATGCCCCGGATCCCGGGAACAATTTCTGCGCCGCACACTGCAAGAATTTCTTTTTCAAAAGCGGAGACCTTATCCTCAGCATCACCACCGGAAACAGCTCTCGCAATTTTCTCCACGGCATCTTCGTCAGGAAGTCCAATAAAGTTGAGCACCCACTTCATGATACCCGGGCGTCCCGGATCATGAGGTGCAACAGAAAAATCGGTAAACTTCTTTTCCTCGCCGAACATAATCAGCACGTTTTGCGGTCTTCTGCCGGAATCCTCAAGCTCTTTCAAAATTGATTCGTTGATCACATGCGTAAAGAGAATGTGCATTGCACGGCAGCATTCCTCACGCTCTTTGTCGTGAAACGCGTCCCTCGGAATAGAAGAATATGCTTTGTTTTCAGGCAAATCGATATAAATAATTAAGTTAAATGCATTACCAAGCTCAACGTAACCCTCAATCATTTCGCTCATGTGATTAACGCAAGCCTTGTAGCCCTTGTTTTCGTCGTACCAATCCGACATCGGGTAATTCATTGATACAAGCGCTTTGTTCTCATAATGTACATCAAAAAGAATGTCATATTCATTGAGTTCTTTTTGTGATGTGTTAATAAAAAAAGTATGCATATTCGTCACCCCATGGTGTTACGTAGCCCGAAGGTGCTCCATACGAGCACCTTCGGGACCTGCGTTTTTTATTTATCCTTTGAGCTTATGCTGTTCAAAAGCCTTTTCCCAATCTTCAAAGACATCGGACTTGCCCTTCGAACGAGCGCTGGAGTCATAGATCATCTTGCACAGTCTGTACTTCGCTTCCTCAAGCTTCTTTTCGGAGCGATCAGTATTGAATGCCGCAGCAAGATCGTATGTAATGCTTTCGAGCGCTTCAATCAATCGCTTGGAAACAACTCGGTTATGCTTGAGAGATCCGTTGTAACGAGAGACAAAGTCGATGGGGTTGAGATCGTCCTTACCGGTCGTCAAGCCCTTCATGACGGTGGTGTCAACATAGTTATCCATGCTCTCAAGTTCGGCCTTGAATTCCTGCTCACGAGCGGGAATATTGGTATCTCTGAACATTTTATCGGCCTTGAGAATCTCAATAATCTTAACAACGTCCGTCTTTGTCAGGCTCTTTCCCTTGTAGGTCAGCGGAATTTCAGTTTTCACAGAGTCACCGTATCCCGTGTCCACAGGACGCTCGATGACGATATTGCCCTCCTTATTCGTCTTGAGCATACCGTAAGCAATTGCCAACCAAAGTCCGCGATAGAACTGGAGTTCTGCCTGCTTTTGCTTTTCAAGCGTAATAGCCGGCAGAATTCTATGCCAGTTCTTATCCAGGTGAGGCGTGACAACCAGCGCTCTTTCGCCTTGTCTGCCCTCATAATTAGCCACCATTTCACGAATGGTCATGTCATAGGACGAATAGTATGCGCCATTTTCAAGCTCGTTGAACTTAGGAATGTACTTCGCTGCGATACCGTAGGTTGCTCTGTAGCAGTACAACTCGTTCTTGGGGTAGGCCGAATCCGCCTGCAAATCCGTGTTGACGCCAAGTTCCTTACCAAGGGAGGGATATGCTTCCGCAACTTCGTCGCTAAAGCCCCAGAACGTCTTTTGACGCGTAGTAACCGTACCACTGGCGTTCTGAGAAACTTCTTTGGTGTGGATCAGGCAAGGAGCGGCCAATCTGATAAGCATATTTCTGCATGCTCTAAAGGCATCCTGATATCTTTGCTCTCTGGCGGTGTTCTTTGCAACCTTACCGGTTTCAAGATCAACCCTATCAAAATCAGCGAAAGGATCTTCCGTTCTTCCCTCTTCAAGATCGCGCCGTTGCTTTTCCTCTTCCTTCTTTTTCTGCTTGGCATCACACTCTTTGCAGATAGCAGCATAGATATCCAGATTGACTTGCTCGTTATTGTTTCTGTCGTTGTCAATTCTTTGTCTGAAGGTATATACAAGACTAGCAATAAAGGCAGTAATGACGCTGACATTCTTATACTTCTGATTTTCGGGATTGGAGCCTCTCTTTTCAGCGCATACGCGACCGTAAACCGCCTCAATCAAGCTCTTGTTGACCTCGTGGCTACTTTGGTCAAGCTTCATGTCAAGAGAGCGATAAATAAACTCTTTCGATTCGCTATCGCCAAATACATACATCGTCTTTCCGACGACACCGTCAGATTCAGCAATGTTTTTGGCCACTTCAATCTGGAGTTTTTCCTGGACGTCGCCCAACTTTTTGAAGAATGCTTCAAGCTGCTCGATCAGGAGGTTAACTCTTTCCAGAAGCTTTTTATATACGGCAACCAAGAGGACATCTTTTTCGTATTTTTCGCAAAGAGCAATCTTGGTCTTAATGAATTTCGCATAGTTTTCGGCAAAATTCTTAAGGAACGCATCCTCGCCTTGATGCCACTTCTTGCTACCAAGGTATTGGCTTGCGCTCGTTTCGGTTTCACGAGTCGACTTGTTGTCAAACAACTTGGCACCATCACCGCCCGTCAAAGCTATCATTTTATTGTCTGTAAGAGGTGTGCTTTCGATAACCTCCTCCAAATTTCTGGCGAGCTTGTACAAAATGTATCTTGCTGCTACGGGATGTACAAAATTCCAATTGCCCTTCAGATCTTTTTTCGCCAAAAGTCCATAGATGGAATATTCATTGTCAATTTCGGTTGCGTTCATGCTGTAGGGGAAAACAGCATTGACGATGGAATCCGCCAATCTGGATGCTTCCATTTCAAAGCTTCTCAAAGCTTCTTCAAGTCCGATTTCATCCTTCTTAACTTTCTTTTCAAAGTCCGCTATGGATTTACAATTGGAAAGCAAAGTTTTTTCACTGGTATTATATGGAGCAGTACCACTATTCTCAGCCACGGAAGAATCGATCATCTCACCGCTCAAAAGCGTGATAAAATCCTCAACCTTATCAGTTTCAGAAATCGTGACCTTGCTATCGGTGCCCTTTATAACAACCTCGTTCTTTACATCCTTTGCAATGTTAATGAAGAATCTGTCCTTGCCTGCTTTTTCGGGATTTACGGAGATAAATTCTTCAAACAATTCAACGTACTTAGCGCGAGGATCAATCGTTTCATTAGAGAAAATACCGTCTTTTTTCTCTTGCTCTTTTTCATCAAGCAAAGATTGAATCTCGGTATCGATCTTTCCCCATCCATCGCTCAAAGAATCCTGTGCTGCGCGAAGCGAACAATAGGCCTTGACGCTGTTTCTCGGATAAACCGCCTTTGACGTTCCACAGGAGCCATACAGGGGCTCTTCTGCCTTGACAAATTCCACAAAGGTATTGTCTTCTTCAGAGAACATATCCTCATTTATGGGCGAAAAGAGCTGCATATAGACAAGCTGTGCCACCATTTTCTCATACTCAGCGATCGTTTCAAGAGTAATGCCGTTCTCGTCCTTGTAGTCCACAAAGAATGCGAAATCATAAACGGGCTTGCCAATACCCTTGTCTCTGTCGCTGTCAAAAAGGTCACCCAACGTGATCTTTTCCGAAAGCTCGACGTCGCCACCCATTCTGATCTTGGTAATGGTATTCAGCTCCTGAATCGAAGCATAAGCGTTAGTGTAATGACGCACCATTGTAGCTTTGTTCATTTTGATGTCGTTAATGGTATGAGCAAAAACGTCGGGCAACATGAAAATGCCGCGGATCATAACATTGCTTTCCTTCAAGAAACGTCTGATCCAAAGCGCGACCTGAATGAACATACCCGCACCCGTACCGCCGGAAAGCGAGGATACGATCATAACTCTGATTTTGGAGCCGGTGCCGTTCTTCAGCAGGTCGTTAATGCTCTGACCCAGCTCATCAATCACCTTGGTTTCGCAGGTATCAAGAAATGCAATTCTGGATTTGATGCGCATTTCGGATGCGCCGTCAATCATAGATTCTTCCAACAAAGACGGCGACTGCGGACACCACTCTTCCACATGCAGATGCCGATAAGTATCCAGATATTCACTGATTCTCATTGCTCTGCTGGTCGGGACCACGGGAACGCCGGTGCCGCTGTCCGCGATTGCCCCATTGTCATTTACATTCGTGTCCAGTACCGCACAGCAAATGTTGCCGTCATTGATCTCCTTTTTGTTTGCGTGAAGCTCCTTGACTACGTTGTTGATTACTCGGCTTCCGGTTCCTCCCAAGCCGATCAGTAAGGTTTGTGCCATGTTGTTTACCCTCCGTTTTTCCTTTTTTGATTATACTTTTGTATAGATAAAAATTTTGCCGTTTCTGATTATTTTTTTGGATTCGTCATTTCCAAGGTCTACGGTAACAACGTCCCCCGGCCCTGCAACGACCGTGTATCTTGCCATTCTGGGATTGCCTGCCACCAAGGTGCGATCATTCTCGCCGTTTACTGTTGTCGTGGTAGCAAATTCGTTAATATCCAAATGTCTATGTCTGAGAACATGCTCTGCCACATCCGACGGTGTATGCAACGGCAGGTCCGTATTACAAGGCTCCAATCCGCCTCTGTACCATGGGAAGGGCATTTCGCAAATAATTCTACCGCCATGGTCCGCGCGAATTTTGAGACCGCAGACATTGACAACGTCCGCCTTTTTCTTGAACTTTAATCTGCCGTTGCCCTTTTGGATCTTATTATACTTTTCCAAGCGTACAGGAGTGAAAGATCTGAGCGTGTGTGTCATATCCTCGGAGTTGTAGGTAATGTTGCCCACATACAGCACCGCGTTCTTTGAGAATCTGGGTTTGGTGCAGACCAGATAGATCCAGGTCAGGAAGAAGGCCAGCGCGATCACCTCGATCAGAAGCGGCGTCCAGACAGAGAACAGCTTATAATCAAAGCTCTCTCCTACAACGTCGATCGTAGAAGAAGCGTTTCCATAGGGGTGCTCCAGCG
>JAEIGA010005209.1_pt1 | contig 19958 bp, 16 predicted proteins | sample 9270691 | NCBI WGS metagenome assembly JAEIGA01 (sample SAMN17057246, study PRJNA624740) | gut metagenome | biome: biome; isolation source: fecal sample | host: Bos grunniens | place: China: Xizang | collected 2019 | reverse complement strand
TTCCATCTTCATCAATTCCGTTAATATCGCTAGGCATTTGAAACTGCCCTTTTGCAAGTTCAATTTCATTATCCTTAATCATTTGATGAGGTGATTTTACTTTAGTTGAATTACAGCTTGTAAAACAAAAAGCTACAACACATAACACTGATAAAAACTTAAACTTTGTACAATTATTCATATTTTCCCCTATATAGCAATAACTTATATGATAGTTCTATATTCTCACTATCGGGAAAAATTAAGACATAGTTTAGAAAAAAACACTAACTATTTTTTAACAATTCCAGCATTTTCTTAAATGCACTGTCAGGTTTGCTAAGTTCTTTTGAACCTCTAGTAATTTTGCACAAAGACATTCTGTACTTTTTGGCTATTTCGCGTTGAGTTGCCCCGGAATCAATTTCTTTTACAAGAAACCATCTGTTCGCTATATCTTTTAATTCAGGTTGAGTGAATAAACAAACAAAAAAATCATAAACAAACTGTTCATCACCAGATTTTACAATCAACTTAGAAAGTTCTTTTATTGCCTGTTCAACCTGCAAAGAAGAAATACCATTATTTTCGTCAGTAAGAATGTCTTTGTTATTATTCATAGAAACAATTATACAACTATTTCAATAATCCTTCAATCTTTTTAACAGCTTCGTCCAAATAACTACATTCAACAGACTCAACATCTCCAGCATCTACCGCTTGAGATGTACTTTCTTCCATAGGAATGCGAGCCAATACTGGAATATTAAAATCTTCTGCAATTTTATTAATATTGCTTTTGCCAAAAACTGTAATTTCTTTTCCACAATCAGGACATTTTACATAACTCATATTTTCAACAAGTCCCAAAATTGGAATATTCATCATATTTGCCATATTTACAGCTTTTTCTACAATAACGCGAACCAATTGCTGTGGAGAAGAAACAATAATAATTCCATCAATTGGCAAAGACTGGAAAACTGTTAATGGAACATCCCCAGTTCCCGGTGGCATATCAACAAACATAAAATCAACATCATTCCAAATTACATCTGACCAAAATTGTTTTACAGCCCCAGCAATAACAGGACCACGCCAAATAACAGGATCTGTTTCATTTTGGAGCAAAAAGTTCATAGACATCAATTGAATTCCGCTGTCTGTTACAACAGGATTCAAAGCTTCTTCGCCATCCACAGCAGTTGCACGTTTATCACCAACGCCAAAACTTTCTGGAATTGAAGGCCCCGTAATATCAGCATCCAAAATTGCAGATTTAAATCCATCTTTGCAAACTTTACTAGCAAGCAAACTAGTTACAAGAGATTTACCAACACCGCCCTTTCCGCTAACAATACCAATAACCTTTTTTACACTACTTTTTTTGTGTAAATCAACATGCAAATCTCTTTTTTCGCATTTTTCGCTACAACTACTACAATCGTGATTACATTCAGCCATACAAACTTCCTTATAACTTTAGATAGGCTTAAAAAAGAATTTACAGTTCAAAAAAAGCGCGGGTCCCAGCGACGAAAAAAAATTAATAAAACTTCGCCACTAACGCTCGTTTTTTAATTTTTTTTCTGCGTCCCGCTTTTCTACAATCACAAACTTTGTTCTTTACTAACTTTAAGCCTATCTTAAATATACTCTCGTACCAAAAAAAAATCTATATGTTTCTTTTTTTCTTTTGGGCGTGTTTTTATGCTTTGCATAAAAACCAGGCTATCCGCTCCAATTCGGAAAACAAGTTTCCGAATTCCGCTTCTATCCTTCACGCCTAACGTAATCGCCAGTTTATTTTTTTTTAAATATACAATATAATAGTAAAATATATAAAAAATTAGGAGGAGGAACTTTTTATAGTTCCTAATTAAATCTATGACAGCACAAATGATTGCTCACATCCTAGCATTTGTTCTTTATTTAGGACTTATGGTTTACGTAGGATTAAGATCTGCAAAAAGCAACAACACGGCTTCTGACTTTTTCTTGGGCAGCAGAAAAGTTGGCCCTTGGGTTACAGCTTTGAGTGCAGAAGCTTCAGACTCTTCTGCTTGGTTATTAATGGGTCTTCCAGGTCTTTGTTATCTTGGTGGTTTTAAAGAAACATTTTGGACAGCTATTGGTTTAATTGTTGGTACATATCTTGCATGGCTCATTATTGCAAAACCTTTACGCAAATGTTCAATTGCATTTGACGATTCAATTACAGTTCCTGAATTCTTAAAAAACAGATTTAAAGATAAATCAAACATTCTTTCTATTGTATCTGTTTTCTTTATTGTAGTTTTCTTTACAATTTACACTGCTTCTGGTTTTGTTGCATGTGCTAAACTTTTCCGTTCTGTATTTGGCTTAAACTGGAATGTTGGTTTATTAATTGGTTTTGTAATCATTCTTTCTTACACAATTATGGGTGGATATAAAGCAGTTTGTACAACAGACTTTATTCAAGGTGCATTAATTTTTATTGCATTCGTAATTTCTTCTGTAATTATTATAGTTTCGCTTGGTGGTGTTGGAAACGCAGTAGAACAAGTTAATGGTTTTACACAAAAAGCATTAAACGGTGACTTTGGAGAAACTATATTAAAATCTTTCACAGCAAATAAAACATTCTCTGTAATGTCTGCTGTAAGTGCATTCTCTTGGTGTTTAGGATACTTTGGTATGCCACACATTATTGTTCGCTTTATGGGATGTCGTTCAAATAAAGAAATTACAACAGCTCGTCGTGTTGGAATTACTTGGATGATTATTTCTTACATTGGTACATTTATTATTGGTACATTAGGAACAGCTTACCTCTTTAACAAAGGAATTTTACTTGGTGCAAATCCAGCAGAAGTTTCTGTTTCTGGCTTAACAATTTTAGGTGCCGGAACACAAGAAGCTGTATTCTCTGAAACAATGCTTAAAATGTTCCCAGCATTTATTGCAGGAATCTTCCTTTGTGCAATTTTAGCAGCTGCTATGTCTACAGCAGACTCTCAATTACTTTCTGCTTCTTCTGCTATTGGTCAAGATATCTTCAAAGGAATTATTAAAAAAGATGCATCTGACAAACAAGTTTTATTAGTTAGTAGAATTTCTGTTTTAGTAATTGCTATTGTTGGTCTTTTGCTTTCTTTGAATCCAGATAGTTCTATTTTTGGTTTAGTTTCTTATGCTTGGGCTGGTTTTGGTGGAACTTTTGGTCCATTAATTTTACTTGCTCTTTATTGGAAAGGAACAACAGCAAAAGGTGCTATTGCAGGTTTAATTTGTGGTGGTGTTACAGTTGTTGTTTGGCACAACTTAAAAGGTGGAATTTTTAACGTATATGAAATTCTTCCAGCTTTCATTATTTGTTTGGTAGTAACAGTTATTGTTTCTTTAATTGACAAAAATAAAGATACAGAAATGATCCAACAATATAATGAATACAAAAACATGGCTGACTAGTTATAAAAAATAAGAATTCTTTTGAAGGGGGCGTTGCGGGGGTGCAGCGCTCCCAATTTTTTTTTTGCACCCCCGCAGAAAGGGGTGTGCCGAAAAACAAAGCTTTGAGGTCAGGGGAAAGGCTTTTCCCCTACTTTTTTTTATTTATTTTTTTTAAAAAATTATTGACATATTTGAATATATATTGCATTTTATCGAATAGAAAGAAAAAAATTGTCAACAGAAAACGACCCAACAATGTAGCTAAGTTTTTTGAAGAAAGTGCTTTTTGTCCTGCGTATGTGGGGCTTATCATTTTTTTAGATTGAGGTTGCTTGAATGAACGGAAGTCAGGTTACCATTGATCATGTATCCAAAAAATTCGGCGACTTTGTTGCTTTGGATGACATCAACTTTGTTATTAAGCCTGGAGAATTCTTTTCTCTTTTAGGCCCTTCTGGTTGCGGAAAAACTACTCTTCTTCGCATTATTGCTGGTTTTGAATTTCCTGATGATGGTGTTGTATTATTTGATGACACAAACATCATTCCTTTAAATCCAGACAAACGTCCTTCTAACACAGTTTTTCAAACTTATGCGTTATTCCCACACATGACAGTTTATGAAAACGTTGCTTTTTCTCTTAAGTTAAAAAAACTTCCAAAAGATGAAATTGACAAAAAAGTTAGAGAATATGTTCACCTTGTTCAATTGGACGAACACATCAACAAAAAGCCAAATCAACTTTCTGGTGGACAAAAACAACGTGTTGCAATTGCACGAGCATTAATTAATGAACCAAAAGTTCTTTTACTTGACGAACCACTTTCGGCTCTTGATGCAAAATTGCGTGCAAATCTTTTAATTGACTTAGACAGAATTCACGATCAAATTGGAATTACTTTTATTTATGTAACACACGACCAAGCCGAAGCACTTTCTGTTTCTGACAGAATTGCAGTTATGAATCATGGTCATGTTTTGCAAATTGGAACTCCTTACGAAATTTACGAAAGTCCTGCAACTCAGTTTGTTGCTCAATTTATTGGTGAAACAAATCTTTTTGATGCAGAAGTTGTTGATTGTGTTCCTCACAAGGATGTAAATGGTCAGGATGATTTTATGGCAACTTTAAAAGTTCCAGAACTTGGTCAGCAAGCTCCTTTGGCAACAGACACAGAAGCTACAGCCGCTTTAGACCGATATATGCAAGTTACAGATTACGAACACACAGAAAAAGGTCAAAAAGTTGCTTTTACAATTCGTCCAGAAAAAATTCGCATTACATTGGAACCTCCTGCAACAGGAAGCCGCACAGATGTAAATGTATTTAGCGGAATTGTTGAAGAACCTATTTATTCTGGGTTCCAGTCTAAATTTTATGTTAGACTTGAAACTGGAAAAATTATTAAGGTTTTTAAACAACACACAGACTACATGGATGAAGGTCCTGTAATTCGTTGGAAAGACAAAGTTTACGTTTCTTGGTCTGCCGAAGATGCGTACATTGTAGAAGATATTGAAAAATAAGAAGATATTGTCAATGAAAGATAACGATTTGCAAACTATAAATAAACAAAGAAGATTAAAATTAAACACAGGAACTTTTTACGGTTGGCCAATGGGATTATGGTTTATGATTTTCTTTATTGTGCCTTTAGTAATTATTCTTGTTTATAGTTTTTTAAAAAAAGGCGTGTACGGTGGTGTTGAACTAAAATTAACATTAAAAGCTTACATTCAAATGTTCAAACCAGAATACGGCTTGATTTTACTGCGAACATTAAAAATTACTGTAATTTCTACTTTAATTACAATTTTAATTGCTTTGCCTTGCGCTTATGCAATGGCTCGCAGTAAACATCAAACTTTATTCTTATTTTTGATTATTATTCCATTTTGGACAAACTCTTTAATTCGCATTTTTGCCTGGATGAGCATTTTAAACAACGACGGAATGCTTAACCAGATTTTGCTTAAACTTGGCATAATTAAAGAATATTTGCCATTTTTGTATAATACAAAAGCGGTAATTTTAGTAAGCGTTTACATGTACATTCCTTACGCAATTTTACCAATTTTTACAGCAGTTGACAGATTTGACTTTTCTTTGTTAGAAGCCGCTCGGGATTTAACTGCAACAAAAATGCAAGCAATTACAAAAGTTTTGCTTCCTGGAATTAGAAGCGGAATTGTTTCGGCTTTAATTTTTACTTTTATTCCAATTTTTGGTGCTTACACAGTTCCTCTTTTAGTTGGTGGAAAAGATTCATACATGCTTGGAAACATAATTGTAGACCAAGTTCAAAAAACAAGAAACTGGCCTTTAGCAGCTGCATTTAGTATGATTATTACTTTAATTTCTGTAATTGGAATTATTTGGATTACAAAATCAAACGATAAAGATGCTCAATTAAAAAAGAAAAACAACAAAGAAGATAACTATGTTGGAGGTATTCAATAATGTCTAAAAATTTAGGAATGCTGTTCAACTATGCATTTAAAGCTAAAAGACCAAAATCAGAAAATGCAAGACACGCAAGACGTGCTTGGAAAAAAACTGGACACTTAAAATTTTCTTTTTCTAAGTTAGTTTTGTATTTAACAATTTTGTTTTTATTTATTCCTTTGTTTGTTATTTTTGTATATTCATTTAATGAAAGTAAAGGTTCTGAATTTACAAAATTTAGTCTTGTTTGGTACAAAGAATTGTTTTTACAATCTGATGATTTATGGCATTCTTTGTTAAACAGTTTAATTATTGCCTTTTCTTCTGCAATTGTTTCTACAATTTTAGGAACAATGGCTTCTATTGGCGTAAACTGGTACAAATTTAAGGGTAAAAAGTTTATTCAAACTCTTACATATTTACCAATGGTTTTGCCAGAAGTTATTATTGGTATTTCAATGGTAATTTTCTTTTCTGGCATTCACTTGCCACTTGGTTTATTTACTGTTTTTGCAGCTCACACTACTTTCTGTTTGCCTTTTGTATTTTTAATGGTAAACGCTCGTCTTGATGAGTTTGATTATTCTATAGTAGAAGCTTCCCACGACTTGGGCGCTACAGAAGTTCAAACTATGACAAAAGTAGTAATTCCTGCAATTATGCCTGGAATTCTTTCTGGATTCTTAATGGCAATTACAATGTCACTTGAAGATTTTGTAATTACATTCTTTGTTTCAGGACCAGGTTCTACAACATTACCACTTTATGTTTATTCAATGATTCGTTTTGGCGTTTCACCAGTAATAAACTCACTTTCTGTAGTAATGATTGTATTTACATGTTTAATTGCATTCCTTTGTAGAAAAGGCTTAAAAGGATTTGCAGCGGGACATTAATTATTTTTGTATTTAAGGGGCTGTTTAAAAGTATACATATTGTCATTATCGGGCTTGCCCCGATAATCTAATATTTTAAATATCAAAAAATACAGATTGCCACATCAAGTGTGGCAATGACATATTATATTAATTAGACATCCTAATAAATAAAAATTTAAAATAAAAAAGGATGAGAATTCTATGAAAAAAATTTTAACAATTGTTTTATCAGCATTATTGTTATCACTCTTTACATCTTGTGGTTCAGAAAAAGATGACGGAACACTCTATCTTTACAACTGGACATATTACACACCAGATTCAGTTTTGGAACTTTTTGAAAAAGAATTCAACTGTACAGTAAAAGTTGACACATTTGATTCAAACGAAGTTATGTATGCAAAATTAAAAGCTGGTGCAAAAGGTTATGATATTACATTCCCTTCTCAAGACTACACATCAATCATGATTAAGCAAAACATGGTTCAAAAAATCAATAAAGAAAAATTTACAAACATTACAAAAATCAATCCTGAATGTAAAAAACTTATGACTTTTGACCCAGAAATGGACTACCAAGTTCCTTATTATTTAGGAATGGCTGGTGTTGCTGTAAACAAACAAAAAGTTTCAAACTATGAAAAATCTTGGGACATTTTTTCTCGCACAGATTTAAAAGGTCACATGACAATGATGGACGATATGCGTGAAGTTATTGGTGACGCTCTTGCTTTCCAAGGATATTCCGTAAACTCTGTTAATCCTTCAGAATTACAAAGTGCAACAGATTTAATTAACAACAAATGGAAGCCAAATCTTGTAAAATTTGACGCAGAAGGTTTTGGAAAATCATTTGCTGCTGGAGATTTCTGGGTTTGCCAAGGTTATGCAGAAGTTGTTTACGGTGAAGTTCCAGAAGACAAACAAGCCGAAATGATTGATTTCTTTATTCCTGCAGAAGGTGGACCACAATACTTAGATTCAATGGTTATCTTAAAAGGCGCAAAACACTATGACAGAGCTATGAACTTTATTAACTTTATTCACCGCCCAGAAATTTACGCAATGTTCCTTGATGACTTCCGTTTTCCAGGTTTTGTAAACCCAGAAGCCGACAAATTAAGAACAACAACACCAATGTACAAAGCAGAAGATATGAACAAGGGTGAACTTAAATTAGACATTGGCGAAGATTTGGAACTTTATAACGAAAAATGGCAAACAATTCGTTATACAGCTGAATAATATTTTACATTAAAAAAATTATAGCTATCATCTTTTTATATTCATAAAAAATATAAAAAAGATGATAGCATTTTTTTTTGACATTTAGTAAATACAGTATATAATAATAAGTTAGATATTCTTTAATCTTTTTAATTACGGGGATTTTATTATGTTCAATAAAAAAGAAAAAAACAAATCTAAAATTTCATTTACTAAAAAACTTAGTACACGATATGGAGTTATAGTTTTAGCAACAACTTTTATATTATTTGCAGTAATGATTGCTTTTATTTCTAATGCAATTACAAAGCAAATTGAAAGCATTACATACAGTTTTGCAGAAGGTATTACAGAAGGTCGTGCTGGAGAAATTCAAAACTGGATTGATATTTACGAAAGCGATTTAAGAGTTTATGCAAACGCAGATATCAATAAAACAGGAGATAAAGAACAAGTAATTAACTGGCTTCATGAAAACACAGATTTAAGAAATAGAGAATATGACTATATGTTCTTCTGTGATACAGAAGGTACTTCATATCGCGATACAGGCTTAGTTGGTTCAAAAGGAGCATTAACAGAACGTGATTACTACAAAGCAATGATTCACCAAGGAAAAGAATTATTTGTAGGTGAAATGGTTCTTTCAAAAACATCAGGTCAATATGTTATTCCAATTGCCCGTACTGCAAGAGACGAAAATAATAAAACTTTTGGTTTTTATGTAGGAATGCTTGGATTTAAACAACTTTCAGATAAATTAAAAACATTTAAGGTTGGTAAAACTGGATACTTCTTCCTTGTAGATTCAAAAAATCGTTTTATTGCACACCCAAATGATGCTCAATTCTTACAACAAGCAGATGGTAACGAAGGTGTAAAAGAATTATTAAAAAATAAAAATTTACACAACATAACATCAGATATTGATGGTTGTCCTCACCATATTTTTACAAGTTCTATTCCTAACACAAACTGGACATTATTCTTATCGCTTGAAGAAGAAGAAATCCACCAATCAATAAATTATGTAAAAAGCGTTACTATTGTTTTTGGAATTTTATTTGCAATTATTATTGTTGTAATTGTAATGATGTCTTACATTGGCATTTTTAAACGTATTGCAAAAGTTACAACTCTTGTAGACACACTTTCTACAGGTGATGCAGATTTAACAACACAATTAGTTGTAAAACGTCGCGATGAAATTTCATTGTTAATTGAATCTGTAAATAAATTCCTTGCAAAATTCCATTCTATTATGACAACAATTAAAGCTTCTGAATCAGAACTTGCAAGCGTAGGCAATACATTAACAGACGAAATTTCTTCAACAACCGCAACTATTGCCCAAATGTCAGATAACATTAGCGTAGTAAACACTCAAGTATCTCAACAAACAGAAAGTGTTTCAAACTCGGCTTCTGCAATTTCTGAAATTACAAGAAACATTGAATCTCTTGATAAAATGATTCAAGGACAAGCAGCTTCTGTTGTTCAAGCATCGGCTGCCGTAGAAGAAATGATTGGAAACATTAATTCTGTAGATAGATCTGTTTTCAAAATGTCTGAAGAATTTACAACACTTGAAACAGATACTAAAAACGGAATTGAAATGAATTCTGCAGTAAACTCTTTAATTCAACGAATTGCTGAACAATCAACTTCAATGGTCGATGCCAACGCCACAATTCAAAGTATGGCAGAACAAACAAACCTTCTTGCCATGAACGCCGCAATCGAAGCTGCTCACGCTGGTGAAGCTGGTAAAGGATTCTCTGTTGTTGCAGATGAAATTCGAAAACTTGCCGAAACTTCTGCAGAACAATCTAACAAAATTGGAATTGAACTTAACAACATTCAGGATGGTATTACACAGGTTGTAGAAGCTTCTTTAGAATCAGAAAAGTCTTTCCAGTCTGTTTCTACAAGAATTAATTTGACAGGTGAATTGATGTCTCAAATTAAAGCTGCAATGGAAGAACAACAATCTGGTTCACAACAGATTTTGGAAGCTCTACAAGCCATGAATGACAGTACATCAGAAGTACGTAGTGCCGCAGAAGAAATGAATCATGGTGGAGAAGCTATTATGAAGGACGTTCAAGGTCTTCAAGCTACTATGACAAATATCCAAACTGCAATTTCAGAAATTAACAGTGGAACATCTTATGTAAAAGAAACAACAAATAAACTAAAAGATGTTACATCTTTACTTTCTGAGAACATTACAAAAATTGGAAATGACGTTGATCAATTTAAGATTTAGAACAGGTGGACAATAAAATTACATGAACGATACAACTATAATAACAAACAGTCCTATTGGGCAACATTTAGACGCAATTGGAGAATCAAAACCTGCATCCTATTTAATGTTTAACAAAAAAAAGATTGAATTGGTAACAAAAATTACCATTGGACGCAGTACAGATAACGATGTTGTTGTAGATAATAAATTGGCAAGCAGACACCATGCAATTATACAAAAAATTAAAGACCAGTATTTTCTTAAAGATGAAGGAAGTACAAACGGTACAACTTTAAATGGTGTTTCTGTGCCAAAAGATAAATATGTAAAATTAACACCTGGTGATAGAATTTCAATTGGTAATATGACTTTAGTAATATCTTAATTTATGAAAAATATTTATCAAGAAATTTCTAAATCATTAAATCTACAAACGCCCCCATCATACGAATATCTTTACTCACTTTTAGATAGAGTAACAGATATTCTTGATTCTGAAGACAGATCATACAGACCAACAGCAAATGATGAATCTTTGGGGGCATTGTTAGATTTTTCAAATTCAAAATCACTTCCAACAATAATCATTCCAGATATTCACGCAAGAACAAATTTTATAAAAAATATATTAAATTATACAATTACCCCGGAACAAAATTTTCTAAAAACTAACAAAAATATATCAATCTATAAAGCTCTAAAACAAAATAAAATTCGAATAATTTGTGTTGGAGATGCTTTACACACAGAAGCAACAACTATAGAACGCTGGCAACATGCACAAATGGAATTTTTTGAAAATATTTTTACAGGTCCTTCTATTACAGCAGAAGCAAAAGATTGCTTTTGTACATTATGTGCATTACTTTTATTAAAGATAAATTTTCCACAAAATTTTCATTTTTTAAAAGGAAATCATGAAAATATTTATAACATAACAGAAAATGGAGATTTCGCATTTAAAAAAATTGCTGACGAAGGTCAAATGATAAAAAAATTTGTTCAAAAGTTTTATGGTGATGATATTTTATATTTAATTTCTTATTATGAACATAAGTTGCCTTTAATTGCTGCTACAAAAGAATGTGTTGTTTCACATGCAGAACCTAGACGAGCATATAAAAAGCATGAGTTAATCAATGGCCTTTCCACACCACAAATAATTGAAGATTTAACTTGGACATCAAATGGTGAAGCAGAAGAAAATTCTGTCATTGATATTATTTCAAATTTATTATCAGAAAAATCAAATGCAATCTATTTTGCTGGTCATAGGCCTGTAAAAGAAGATTATAATTCACTTTACAACAATAGGTTTTATCAAATTCACAATCCACGAAAACAAAATATTGTTCTTGTACCAAACAAAAGAGCTTTTAACCCAGAAACTGACATTATAGGAGTAGAAAAATGAGTGACGAATTTCCACAAATGATTGGTAAATATAAAATTTTAGGAATAATTGCAAAAGGTGGAATGGGTGTGGTTTACAAAGCTATACATCCATCATTAAAACGTTATGTTATTATAAAAAAATTAACAGCCCGCGGTAGAAATGGAAATGCAGAACGCTTTAAAAAAGAAGCACAAATTTTACTAGATTTACAAAGTCCATATATTGTTCACCTTTTTGATTATTTTACAGAAGCAGGTTACAGATACATGGTAGAAGAACTTGTTGATGGCCTTGCGCTAGATAATCTAATAAAAAAAGAAACAGCTCTCCCCTGCCCAATTGCAATGTTAGTTATGCAAGATGCTTGTTTTGCATTAAAATATGCGCACTCAAAAGATATTGTTCACAGAGATATAAAACCGGGAAACATTTTAATTTCAAAAAGAGGTGAAATAAAACTTGCAGACTTTGGCATAGCAAGCGACAGTGTTGAAAAAGAAAACAATCTTACCCAAACAGGAGTTGCACTTGGGACACCTGCTTATATGCCACCAGAACAATTTGAAGACAGTGCTAATGTAGACAATCGTGCCGACATTTATGCACTTGGAATTATGCTATATGAAATGATTACAGGAACAAAACCTTACCCTGGAACTTTTTCACTTGAAACATTAAACACAATCAAAAAAGGAAAATATATAAGTCCAAGAAAAATTGATAAAACAATTCCAAAAAAAATTGCAAAATTAATCAATAAAATGATAAAACCTAAAGCAAAAAATCGATATCAGAATATTGATGCAATTTTAAAAGAAGTAAAATCATATTTAAAACATTACGACACTCACGAAATTAGAGTTCAAATTGCAAAATCTGTAATTTTTTCTAAAGTTTATGAATTTCCAAAATTTGAACAAAAAGACAAATTAAAAAGGCGCATAAAAACAGTAGTTATTTCTGCAATTATTGCAATATTCTTATTCATTTTGGCATGGACAAATGGATTATTCCATAAAACAATTTTGTCACATTGGTATTCATCAGTATCTGTTCAAATGCAAATGCCAAAATCATTATCTTCAAATATGGATTTACCAATTCGTGCCTTTTTCTTTGAAAATGACAATGATAAAATTCCAGAAATAAATGGTAGTAACAGAACATTTTTCATTAAAGGAAGTCGATTTGTAGATAAAATCTTTTATTCATCAAAAAGCATAGAAGTTTCAAGACCAACAGCAAAGAATAAAACTTACACAATGAAAAATCTCTATCTAAAAAATGGGAATTACAGAGTAAAAGTTGTTGTTGGGCCATACGTTTGGTGGAAATCATTTTCTGTAAACAACGAAGATAAAATAATTGAATGCGATTTTTTAAAAAATATGATAAGAAACATAAAAATAAAACCAAGTGCATTTGACGCAGAATCAGGAAAAGAAATTTCGACCGAAACAAAATTTTCAATTTTACTAAACAATGAATGGAAAGAATTAGATAAAATTGATTTAGAGAATTTAAAATCTGGAACTGTATGGAAAATAAAAGCATCATCAAAGGGCTACAACGACGAAACATTTTCACTTTTAATTGACTGGTTCCAAGATGAAATTTTTGTTTCAGCTGAACTTTCAAAAAAATGATTTTACTTGAATGGTAACAAATAAATCGTTATATTTAACATATGACAAAAGATAGCGATAATATATTTGAAAATTCTATTATACCAACAGACAAGTTGTTACCTTCAAGATTGAATATTATTCCTTTACAAGGAAGACCCATTTTTCCAAACATTTTTACACCTTTAATGTTAAATTCAGCTGACGACATTAAAATTGTTGATGAAGCTTACGAACAAGGTGGTTTTATTGGCATTGTAATGCTAAAAAATGATGTAGAAAAACCAACTATAACAGATTTATACAAAATTGGAACTGCAGCAAGAATTATTAGAAAAGTAAATCTTCCTGATGGTGGAATTAATATTTTTATTTCTACACTTAAAAGATTTAAAATTAGAAAATCATTGCATAATTCATTACCAATTTCTGCAGCAGTAGAATATCTTGATGATGAAGAAAACGATACATTTGAAGTAAAAGCATTAACACGTGCAATTATAAGTGAAATGAAAGAAGTTAGTGAAAATAATCCACTTTTTTCTGAAGAGATGCGCTTAAACATGGTAAATATTGACAATCCTGGAAAAGTTGCCGATTTTATTGCTTCCATTTTAAATGTAGAACCTGAAGATCAACAAAAAGTATTGGAAATTACAAACATTCGCCAAAGAATGGAACAAGTTCTTGTATTTATTAAACGTGAACAGGAACTTCTACGGGTTCAAAAGAAAATTCAAGCAGAAATTAATAATCGTGTAGAAAAAAATCAAAGAGAATATTTTTTACGTGAAGAAATGAAAAGTATTCAAGAAGAACTTGGAGAAACCGCAGACGGCGACAAAACTGATTATATAAAATTCAAAACAAAAATTGATGAATTACAATTTGAAGGTGAAATTAAAGAAACAGTAGAAAGTGAACTTTCAAAGTTTTCATTAATGGATCCAAATTCTTCTGAATACATTGGGACAAGAAATTTCTTAGAATTAGTTACACTTCTCCCTTGGAAACAAGAAAAATTTGAAGATTATAACATCAATAATGCCAAGAAAATTCTTGAAGATGACCACTTTGGCCTTGATGATGTAAAAAAACGAATTGTAGAATATTTATCAGTTCGCAAAATGAAAAAAGATTCAAAAGGATCTATTGTTATTTTAGTTGGGCCACCAGGTGTCGGCAAAACATCTGTTGGTCATTCAATTGCAAAATCTATGAACAAACCTTTCTACAGATTTAGTGTTGGTGGAATGCGTGACGAAGCAGAAATCAAAGGCCACAGAAGAACTTACATTGGAGCAATGCCAGGAAAAATTGTTCAGGGGTTAAAAATTACAAAAAGTAATTCGCCTGTTTTTATGATTGACGAAGTTGACAAAATGGGCTCAAGCCACAATGGGGATCCTGCATCAGCTTTACTTGAAGTATTAGATCCAGAACAAAATGTTACATTTAGAGATAATTATTTAGATTTACCATTTGATATTTCTAACGTTTTCTTTATTTTAACAGCAAACACACTTGATACAATTCCACCCCCTCTTCTTGACCGTGCAGAAATAATTCAACTTTCTGGATACATCGATCAAGAAAAACTTGAAATTGCCAAAAAATATTTAATTCCAAAAAACTTAGAAAAAAATGGATTAAAAAAGAACCAGGTAAAATTTACAAAAGCAGCATTAAGTAAAATTGCACAAGAATATGCACGGGAAGCTGGTGTTCGTCATTATGAAAAATGTCTTGATAAAATCAACAGAAAAATTGTAACAGAATTAATGCAAGAATATGAAATTAGTTTAGCTAAAAAACAAAATGCTACAACTTCCGAAACATTAACATCTTTAGAAAGTGAAATTCTTGCAAAACAAATAACTGTAGATTCTGACGATTTATTCAAATATTTGGGAAAACCAAACTTTGACGAATCAGAAATAAAAACTGCAAAAATTCCAGGAACATCTATTGGACTTGCTTGGACAAGTATGGGTGGTGACACACTTTTACTAGAAGCAACATCATTTGCAAGTAAACAAGGTTTAATTCTTACTGGACAAATGGGCGATGTAATGAAAGAATCTTGCCAAATTGCTTTTAACTGGGCAAAAAAATTTGCAATTGAAAAAGGTAAAGTAAAACCAAAATGGTTTGAAGAAAACACAATTCACTTGCACATTCCAGAAGGAGCAACTCCAAAAGATGGTCCAAGTGCAGGAATTACAATGGCAACAGCATTCACTTCGCTATTCTGGAAAAAAACAATCAAACCAAACCTTGCAATGACCGGAGAACTTTCATTAACAGGGCAAGTTTTACCAATTGGTGGATTAAGAGAAAAAACTGTTGCTGCAAAACGAAACAAAATAAAAACCATTATTATTCCAAAAGCAAATGAAAGAGATTTAGACGACATTCCAGAAAATGTAAAAGCAGGAATTAAATTTGTTCCTGTATCTAATATCAGCCAAGTTTTGGAAGAAGCATTGAAAATTAAATAAATTATTATTCAGAAAAAAACTGTCAAAGTAATTACTTTGACAGTTTTTTTTTAATCAACTACAGTTTTATACCATTTTCCATTTTCTTCAACAGTTTTAATAAATCTATCTGCAACATCACAAGTTTCTTCAATTAAATCAGTATCAATATCATGTCCACAATTTGAATACATTACAAGTTTACAATGGGGCAAACATTTTGCTGTACGAATCATTAATTCAGGAGTACTAATTGGATCATTTATACCACCAATCATCACTGTTGGAATCTGAATAGAAGACAAGGCGTTACAAAGATTTTCCTCATCTTTATATTTCATAAAAGGACGACCATAATCAACTTTTTTTTCCAATTCAGGACGTGGAGGTTGTTTAGCAATATGTTCAGAACGAATATCTCTACGTCGTTGTCTTGCATCGTCATTATCAATAACAGGATTAAATGGAGGAATTTCCTTTATAATACCTTTTTCAAGCATTTGTCTATAAGACATTACACCAGAATCTAAACTATGAGGTCCACCAACAACAGCAACAAAAGCATTCACTCTTTCTGCATGGCGTAACATAATATGCCAACCAACACCAGCACCATGCGAAGCACCCATATAAACAAACTTTTTAATTTCCAATTTGTCAGCAACAGCAATTACATCATCTGCAAAAATATCATACCAATTATCACCGTAATCTTCTTCTACCAATGTCGAAGGTGCAAAACCTCTTAAAGTAATACAAAACACATGATAACCCATTTGAGCCATTTTTTGTTGCATACCATTAGCATAAAACCCTACTTGCGCTGACAAAATATAATTACTACCAGTTCCATATTCTTCAACATACAAACTGATTTTTTCGTTTATTTGTATATTCATAACTTCCAAATTAATCTAACATCCCAATTTTTTTTATCCACTCAAGTAAAGGTTCATTCCATTTAAACTCTTTCATAAAAGGACCATTAAGCATTCCAAAACCATGTTTTCCCCATTCATAAACATGAAGTTCACAATTTTGAATATGCTTTTTAACTAAAGCATCATAAAGACGCAAAGAATTGTTATAATCTACAACATTATCATCTTTACAAACTACAATATAAGTTGGTGGCATATTATCCGGCACTTGAAGTTCCATAGAAAATAAATCTTTTCTTTCTTGACTCTGATTTTTCCCTAACAAACTTTTTCTTGTCCATTTGTGCGAAATATCATCTTGCATAGAAACTACAGGATAAATTGGCATTACAAAATCTGGGCGCAAAGAAACAGAAGTTTCAATTCCAAGTTTTTCAAGTTCATTAAAACGCTCTCCAAATTCACCAGCCATTGTAACAAGATGCCCACCCGCAGAATAACCAATTACACCAACTTTCGAAGCATCAATTCCATATTCATCTGCATTTTCACGAACAATTTGAATGGCCCGTTGAATATCTTCCAACATTGCAGGATGATTATACAAACTTTCATTTGTACGGTATTTTAGCATAAAAGCAGTAATTCCATTTTCTGCAAACCATTTTGCCGAACAATATCCTTCATTATAAAGCCCCAAATGATGATAACTTCCACCAGGACATACAATTACGGCTGTTTTACTCTTATTAATTTTTGGCATATGAACATACATAACAGAAGGTTGATTTTCCATTCCTTTTATATCACGCCATAAATAAACAGTTGCATCTTGTGCAAAAAAATCAAAAAAAAGAAAAAAAGTCAAAAAAAACATCAAACAAATCTTTTTCATATATATATATTATATCATCATTGAAAATAAAACTCCATAACAGTAAAATAATTATATGAATAATATAAAAGCAGTAATTTTTGATATGGATGGAATACTTTTAGATTCCGAAACAATTTGTGACAAAACATGGCAAATAGCCTTACAAGAATTAAAGATTACAGACCAAAACGATACAATAAATAAGTGCCGTGGAACAAACAAAACAGACACAATTCAAATATTAAAAAAATATTTTGGAAACCATTTTGATTCAGAAAGTTTTTTATCAAGAACTTCAGAACTTTTTCATCAAATTGAATTTTCATCTGGCATTCCATTAATGCCTTATGCAAAAGAAATCCTTGAATACTTAAAAGAAAAAAAATACAGAATTGCTCTTGCTTCATCAACAAGATTTCAAACAGTCCAAAGACAACTTACAAATGCAGGAATAATTCATTATTTTGAAACAATTACAACAGGCGATATGGTAGAACATTCAAAACCAAATCCAGAAATTTACTTAAAAGCAATAAATTCATTAAATTTAAAGGCAAACGATTGCATTGCTATAGAAGACAGCCCAAATGGAATTTTAAGCGCGCATAACGCAAAACTACAAGTTGTAATGATTCCAGATAAAATTCAACCAACCGAAGAACTTAAACAAATTACAGAAAAAATTTATCCAAGTTTAGAAATGTTAAAAGAAATGTTGTAAAAAATACATGAATAAACATTCATCGCATAAAAAAAAGTTTTGTCTTACTTGATTCAACAATCTCTAAAAAAATAACATAAAAACGTCCGGTCAAGGAACATTTTGTTCAAGCCCTTGACTCGTTCGTTTTTACGCTTTTATATATACACTAAATTAACCTTTCAAAACCAAGTTCCTATCACAAGGTCTTGAAAATTAAATCTTATTTATATGTCCAATAAAAACCAGAAGCCCAAGTATTTCTTCTAACATTGTCAAAACGAGTTCTATTTTGATAATCAAAGAAAACAGATAAATCATTATGAGTATTTATGTTAAAAGTTAAATCAGGACGAATATCAAAAATAAATCCTCCAAACCAAGAGTCATCTATTAATTCCCAATCTTTATTTTTTGATCCCCATGCACAAGAAGTCCAAGCACCTAAGACAATTCTTTCAGAAATTTCAAAATCAGCTCGACCACCAAAATAAAATGCCGGTGTATATTTATCATTTTCCCAAAAAGTAAATCCAACTTCAGGTCTAACTGTTAATGAAATTTTTGGTATAACTAAAGTTGCCGCAATACCAGTTCCAAATCTTGAATCATTACTAGTGCCGCCAATACCATTAATTCCAAGGTACGCATCAATTGTTATGTTGTTAAAAAACAATGATAATCCAGTATAAAGATTTCCATTTCCTTGCAAAATTCCCTCATAAGCAATACTTGCAGTAAAAACGTCAAATGGATGTATCATAAAAGCAGCATTAAACACAAGAGAAGATGTTGTTGTTCCAGAAGGAATTGTAATACCTGCTTCCAAAAAATCATCCAATCTATATCTAATTCCCAAAGAAGCTTTAGTATTTCCATTGTACCAACCAGTATAAGTATTTGCATAATAAGCAAAACCAACAACATCAGCATTACCAGGTGTTGAATCTTTCAATCCCCCCTGAATAACATGTGCAGAAGGCTGCCAATAATTTCCCAAACTAGAAGGTGCAGGTCCAATTTTCCATTCAAGTCTTGTTCCCATTCCAATATCAAGATCTTTTAATGGGTGAAACAAAAAATTTACATAATACCCATCAGTTTCACCATTAGTCCACCAACCACCTTGATCGTTACGGTTTGTATACCAAAAAGCATTTCTTCTTGTATTAGAAAATGTAAAAGCCGTAAAACTTTTTCCATCCCATTCGGTCAAAGCGCCCCAATTAAGCATTCCTTCAACAGTAAATTTCCCAATGTCAATTCTTGCCTGCAAAGTTTCAATAAAACCATAAAATCTAAATTTAGATCTATTATCGTTATTAACATTATCCAAAGGTGCACCAAAACCAGTCCATAAAGTATGGTTTACACCAGAACTTTGCAAAACCTGTGCACTAGCTACATTAAAAAACAAAAATAAACCAAAAAAAATCCCAAGAAATCTTTTCATAATAAACTCCAATTCTTTTTATGTAAGGGTGTTCCGGCAAATATAAATATTTGCCGTCGCTGCTTTCACACTTCGCTCCCGCTCATCCCCTAAAAGTTTTTGAACAAAACTTTTTTAACGGGGACACCTACGGTGGTGTTCCAGTAGCTAACACATAAAATATCATTTTACAATTAAAACTACAATACATAAAATCACAACCACCCGTCAAACGGGTGGTTTGCACTTAGCCTATAAGGCTAGGTCCTCAAGCTGAGACTTAAGTCCCTCGCTTTCACTGACGTTCAAGCCTATTGCTATTTGACTCGTCGCTGCCCCTAAAGGGGCGTT
>JAEIGA010005208.1_pt1 | contig 19958 bp, 30 predicted proteins | sample 9270691 | NCBI WGS metagenome assembly JAEIGA01 (sample SAMN17057246, study PRJNA624740) | gut metagenome | biome: biome; isolation source: fecal sample | host: Bos grunniens | place: China: Xizang | collected 2019 | reverse complement strand
GAATCGCATCTTTGCCTGTGTCCTTACTGTCGTGGCAGCCTGTTCCACAAAGCAGTAGGATTGAAACTGCACATACTGCTCCTCCTCTCACGAGGAGACTTCGGTAGCGAGAAGAAACTCTATTCTTCATTGCTCATCACCATTCCTTTCATTTGTTGCGAGAAATACGAGGGATATATCTCTCATTTGTTTCTTTGTCAGAGTATGACAAATTGGTAGACTTTCTACCACAATTATATTATACACCTAATTTCTTAGTTTGTCAAGTGTTTTTTAAAAATTTTTTGAAGAAATTTTCACATCTGTCTCTTGATATTTCTTTGCCACTATGACTGTAGCCTCTGACACATCTTCACTCGATTTATAGGCAAAAACCACTGTGTCGCCAGTTGCTCTTAAAGAATAGCTTGTGTTATCATCGAGATCATTGACGCACTCTTTAATCCACTTATTAATCTCATCGTCCTTTATTGGCACACCGTTTGTATATGAGAAGAAGTCTTTTGGGTACTGTATGGTATCGGCTGTTGGAACTTCATCACCGAGATAAATCTCTTTATCGCAAGCTCCACAATACAGATACTCTCCTTCAAATCTATCACTTACAATATCGTCAAATGTGTAAACAAGCTTTGACATACAATGCGGACAAGTAATCTCATATTCCTGTTCCTTATCCTGATAGCGGTTCTCAATTATCCTCATTAGTTATCTCCTTAATCGCAATTTGTTGACGTAGTATAACTGACTACATATGTAGTCTCACCTGTAGATTCACTGTATCTTGCACAGGCTATTGGACTATAAACTCCGTACCCACACAAATCAGCCATACTGAATATCTCTTGCAAATCGGCTTCAGTTATGAAACCATTGTTTAATTGCGCTCTCTCATACTGCTCTTTAGTTATCGGCTTTTCACTTCTTATCAGCATTAGTCACTCCTCCTTATCATAGTGCCTATACAATGCACAACAGGCTACGAGAAATGTCGTTTCAATTGTAGGATCTGTTTGAAAAATATACGCCAAAATACAACCTATAACAAAGCAAAGTGCTATTGTTAAAAAATACCCTCTCATTTTTATCCCTTTCTATACTTCTGAACAAGTGAGTCTATGGCTTCTTGCCAAGTTATTTTACCATCATCTACTTGCTCAACGATGTCAGCAAGGCTTTCAAGTTGCTCATCTGTAAAATCAAAGCCTTCCATTCTCACACTTGCAATGGCGTTATTAAAAGCTTTCTTGGTTTTGTCGGTCATAAGTCACCTCACTTGAAATGTTTCTTTTATATAGTCCGTCTTTATATGTGAACAGTTTCTCGACTGCCCTCATTGTGTTATCAGTAGACTTCATACTGCGTTGAACATCTTTCTGCCATATACAAACGAAGTCATCTGGTGCAGCCAGTTCACTAATAAGAACATAATTGTTCTTGCTCCACTTTCTCATTGTTTCCCAAAACTCATCAAAGTCAAAGTTGTGGGAATTAGCAAATTGCTTTGTGTTGGCGTAAGGTGGATCGCAGTAAATCATATTGTTTGAAGTTGTTGTTATGGGAATATCTCTGTAATCATAACAAGAGAAGTTTATCCCCACTAAGTCTTTTGCTTGTTGTTCAAGGTTGCGCTTGCTCTCTTGGTAGTAGTCTCTATAACGCTCACCATATTTCGTCTTTTCATATCCAGCCTGTGCATAGCCACCATCAAACCATCTGCCATTATAAGAAGCGAGAAATCCTACATTGGCTGTCACTACTTTGCTGAATGTATCTGAGTGAGAGTTGTAGGCAGTTCTCACATCGTTGTAAAGTTCTCTCGGCACTCTTGATAGTAGTTTACCACCTCTTGCAACATGGTCAAGCAAGGCTATTAAATACTCATTCTTATCAGAACCGCTTTTGTTTTTACAGATTATTTTATCAATTACATTTGCCCCGCCTACAAAGGGTTCAATGTAATACTCTAAGCCATTATCATCAATACACTTTTGTATTATAGGGACAATGTATTTGGCTATGCGAGATTTACTCCCCATGTACTTCATTAATTATCTTCCTTTCACATAAAAGCAGAATTTCATCGTAAAAATAGAGCCACTTTTTGCCTATTCTACGTTACCTAAAATTAGTAATTTGTTATCAAAACTTCTTTTGCATGGCTGTTACCCTTGCCACAAGCTGAATAGGTATGCCCGTCAAAAGAATAGATGTTATAATCATTCTCTGATAGCCATTTTTCAAGAATGGGGTTTGTCTTACCTTTGTTTTCTAATACAGTGGACAATGCCCATTTAGCACCATAATAATTCTGTACATCCAAGCAATAGTAAAGGTCTTTCTCGTCTTTATCAGTCCAGCCATCGTTTTCGTTATAAACAGCAGTTGTGTTGTAATATGGTGGATCGCAGTAAAAGAATCTCTCTTTATCAAAATGAGTAATGATATTTCTGAAGTCTGTGCATATCGTCTTTACATTTGAACGGCTGAAATATTCGCATCCGTTTTCAATATACTCTATGTTTTTATCGCAGAAACAATCCATACCATACGGCATATTAAACTCACCCTTAGAATTGAACCGAAACTGCTGAGAAAATGAGAAGAACATCAGTGTATAAAAATCAAATATATCTTTATTGGCATTGTATTCATCTCTCAATCGAGAGTAGGCTTTTTTATATTCTTCAATCTTAGCTTTGTCAGCATATTGATTGCGCTTGGTTCTTTCTGTTGGAAGGCAGTACATTTCGATATTCATTTTGATTCTATCGACAATTATATCGGCGGAATAACTGGCAAACAAATTGTATAGCTGAGACAAGTGAAAATCCTTGTCATTAACTACATATGTCCTCGCCAAAGTATTCATGCCTACAACTCCACTACCAGCAAATACATCTACAAATGTGTCGATATTCTTCGGGAATAAATCTGTAAGCCCTTTCTTAATGAGCTTTTTCTTGTTGCCCATATAGAATATCGGACTGATTTTTACATCATTCATTTCATTCTCCTTACATAAAACACAGGTTCTATCATTCCCAGCCGTCTTGAACCATGTGTGGTTTCATCAATTTGCCAGTATATCCTTCACCTTTGCATAAGTCGCATTCTGTTTTTCTATAGGCAGGTTCATATACCCAACCGCTATCAGGAAGTCCAGACGGATAACCATTATACTCAATTGTTATGCTACCAGTTCCCTTGCACTTAGGGCAAAGATGTTTTTTCTTGCCCTGTATAGACTGACGTATTTCAGCCAGTGTAGTATCTTCTCCGTACTGATTACACAGGGCAACTATTTCATGTATTTTCATTTGTTCACCTCACATAAAAACAGGTTTAAAGTTCATTCTGTAATCCAATTCCTCGTATCATTCCCGCAAGATAAGCCGAAACTTCTTTTTGAGAATAATCGGGATTTTCACTCTTAATTTTTTCTTGCCATGATTCGAGTATTTTTACTACGTCAAATGATGGACGACTATTCAAGTCAACGCAACAATATTCTTGCTTAATAGGCGGTTCTTGCTTTCCGTTCCCTTTTGGAGTACAATCAAATTCGTCCCAACGATCTCGCATATTCTTAGAAATAAAACCCATTTGCTACACCTCACATAAAACCGATTTTTTATTGCCAATTTAGGTCTACTTTTTGGCTATTCTACGTTAGTCAAAATTTATGTATTCGTCAGTATATTCTCCCTCACAGATGTCAACTATGTGTTCACACAATAAACGGGGAATAACACTTCTTTCTTTTGAGCCTTTAAGTCCTTGCGTTCCCGTCTTACTCCCTCTTGGAGCTGCAACATGGCAAGTGTCACCATTTTTGCACATAGGCTTAAACATCGGATTCGGGTGATTAGTCCATATATCCGTAGGCTTCATTCGAGTATCACCATACTTGCAATATGTAACGGTGTACCGTGGTATACCCTGCATCCAAGTCATCTTTCTCATACCACCCCTCGGATTCTCAATAAAGAAATACTTTGGATTAAGCTCTCTTATTAAATCAAGAACGTGCTGATCTACCTTGTCACAAAACTTAGCATATTCACTTACAGCGTCAAGATTGCCAGTTTCCTCATTCTTTCTTCTGTGATGAGAAATAGCGGCAATACTAAATGTCGTGCAGTCTGGACTTGCCCATATAACATCAGGTTTGCCACCACATAAATTAATAATGTCATCTGCTGTTAATGTGCCTATATCTGCATAGAGGTCAATATTCTCAAAATTCTTATCCCATTCTACCGAGAACACTTCATGTCCACGAGCTTCAAATGCTTTGCCGATTGAACGAGTGCCAGCAAACAGTTCAAGTATTTTCATTCACTCACTCCTTATCTTTAATTTCTTGCTTTGCAAAGGCAATTATTTAATGTCCATAACTGACAAACAATTCGGACATCCTTTATACTGTAACCTTTTCTCATAATACTCATCTTTGATTTCAAAGCCACAAATGTCACATCTTATCCAGTCATGATTTTCAATCCACTTACCACGTTTTACTTCTCGCACATCAGCTTTTGGAAAGTCGGTGATGACATTACATATATCAGCCACTTCGCTACAGGCACATTCATCATAATAAGTTTTTCTGTCAACATTGCGAGGACAATCTTTGCATTCTACACTCATTTTTAGTGCTTTAAGCAATGCTTCTCTGTTAATATATTCCACTACATCACCTCCGATAAAAGGCATTTTAATCACCAAACATATCTTCCATAAATTTATTTGCCCAATCGGGTACTTCATAAAAGGTTTCAATATTGTTATCACTAAAATATGGATTGGTTTCGCCACATGAATCTGCTGTTATTAGTCTTTGATTTTCGTCACCAAATCCCCTCCACCAAAATCCTCTGCCATAATCTGAATATATTTCAACAGGCGACAAATCACAGGGTTCTTTGATGCTCCAATCTTCATGAAACAAATTACTCATATAAGAAAAATAATCATAACAGTCATCTTTCTTGTTATAACATTCTTTCGGCGTGAATATTCTGGCATACATAACATCAGAAGTACCGTCATAAACTCCCATATAAATATTGCCAGAATTTATAAATCGCACTAATCCCAAAGCCTTACTCATTTTTTACCTCCATAATAAAAGGCATATTTCAACCCTTATACGCTTCTGGGAGCAATCGCCACGCTACAACGTGGGTATATTGCTTTAACCCTACCCAGCGATAAACTTCGGACTCATCTCCTAAGATGGGAGAATAATTAGTCCAATACGCAATTTGCACTTCGCCACTGTCATCCGTAATAAGATAATGCTCACGCTCTGGAGGCGGCGGAGTTGTATACCATTGATCTCTCATATTTTCACCTCACTTAAAAGTTTTCTTTTATCGTTAATTTGTTACTCTGTTAGCCCTTTAAAAATGTGGGCTATAGTATCAACCTGCCACCCATTTCCTACGCACTTCCATCTCTGCTTGTTGCTCTGAGCTTCACTATACCCATCAACCAAAGTATAATTATCGGGAAGTCCCTGCAATCTCTCATACTCTATCGGCGTAAGTCTGCGGAAGTGACTACGACCTACGGGCGCATACTCTGTCTCGATATACGCTTCAGTGTCAGCCCTGTGTATCTTCCAGCCGCTTGCAACCAAAGGTCTGCTAAACTGCGGATTTGGTTTGAACTTGTCGGGGTTTGTCACCCACTTGTCATTCCTCTCGAATACATAATGAACAGTGCCTTCGCAAATATAGAACCTGTCTGCTACAGGCGTTCCATCTTTATCTTCGAGAACGTCTTTAAGCTCTGTATCAACCACACGCTCAGTCGGCATATCAAAGGGAATGTTAGTCCAGTAAAGTCTGTTTCTGATCTGTGCTGAGAACAGCAGAGAATTTATCTTTACAGGCTCTACGCCAAGTTGCTCTGTAATAATGTCACGATCTGCGTTCTTCATACTTGCCACATTTTCAAAGAAGAAGTATTTAGGATTTATTGTTTTCAAGGCTCTGACGTACTCCCAAAACAAACGACTTGCGCCAGTGCCGTTTACACCGTACTCTCCATCTTTGAGATACATATTACAATTAGAAAGTGACTGACAAGGGCTACCGCCCATAAGCAAATCATAACCTACATAATCTTTGAAGTTTGCTGTTGTCACATCGCCGTGATGTTGAATGATTGAGCTGTTCTTCTGCGCTACCTTAATGGCATATTCGTCGATCTCATATGCGTCATATCTCTCTATCGGAATACCAACTCTTTCGAGCGCTACTCTACCACAACTTATGCCATCAAAGAGACTTAGCACTTTTAGAGCTTTACTTTTATTGGATAGTCAGAACGTAAAACAGGCGTTTGTCGTTGCTGATATATTCAAAAATCAATCACACATAATAAACAGGAACGCTATATAGCGAGAAAGGAATGTATGGATTCAAATAAAAGTAAAGTTTCAAGGCTCAATATCATCGTAAGCCACTTTAAACTTATCCTTTAGTCCTTTACGCCAATTTCTTCTTGCCATGAACTGAGCACGTTTCATCTTTCTACAAAGATTAGCAAGCTCATTTCCTTTGGTCTTATAGCTCCAAGCAAATTCATGACCAGCAAAATATTCTACATAATGACCATAGGCATATTCATAGTAGTAGTTGCACTGACTACATCTAAGATATTCTTCAACGATGCCAAATTCTTCTCGGTAAGCTTCGCTACCTACGTCATCGTAACCACAGATAGGACAAGTATAACCGTCAATCATAATTTCACCTCACACTTCACTTCATCCCCACACCACCAGTCATACCAGTGAATAACACCTATTTGATACAAGATATCCTCGTTGATCTCTGCTTCAAAAGAAACTTCATAATCCTTTGAGCTTGACAAAAATAATTGTTCCTCATCACTTTCAGGACTATCATTTGTCAACGGAGCAATAATCTCATCAAGTTTGGCATCATCAAACACATAGTCAACTGTTCCGTCTTTGTTGTAGAGGATGCCTTTGATAACGCTATTTGTCTCAGTTCCCACGGTATCCCCCCTTTTTTTAGTATTCTCTGCGCAACGGTTTCATTCTCTTACCACACTTAGGACAAAACTGATAGAATGATTTAGAACTTGGTAAGGCGTTTTTATAGCGTATACAGCAACCACAAAAGCTACATTTTGCACCCGTGTTGCCACCACGATCTAACCATTCATCAACTGGATAGAGCCAATTTTTGTATTCTTCCATACAATCCAACGCCCACATCAATGATTCATGTTCTATCTTTTCGGGGCGATATTCATTATCATCAATATCCTTCATAGCTTCTTCAAGTATCATCATATCACCTCACTTCATAAAAGAACCGTTTAATCTTCTGCCTTTAATGCGTCCAATGCTCTTTTGGCAAATATTGAAAGGTCATTAGCAACATATATGCCAGCATAACGATACTGAACAAACTCCTTTGAAAGATTAGACATTTTCTCACAATCAATCTCTGATAGATAGGTTGCTAAAAACAATGCCTGTTCTTCAATCGGTTGCTGAGAGAACCAGTTAGCTAATACCTCTGGATAGATTTCATAAATCAAATGCTTTTCTATAGGTAATCGCATCATTATTTATTCACTCCCTCGTTTAATAAAAGACACATTTTAAGTGGATTTTGACACCCACTTTTTGCCTATTTTACGTTGTTTCAAAATTTACTATCTCATCAATTTTAGCTCTGATCTCAGGCTGCACACTTGAACAGCCTATAAAGTCATTACAGAAAACATCAATGTCAACCCATTCGTGCTTAACCATGTGCCTAAGAGTTTCATCTCTTTCGTTCTCGTCAAACACAGGAGTATTCCATTCCTGTAATCCTAAAATAATCTGTCGCATAACATTATAAATGCAGAAGGCACGTTCCAGCCCACGCTCATCATGTGAGTAGTTATCTATAACAGACTGTAAAGACCTCAGTTCTGCTTTGGGCAATAACCGTATATCCGACTTAGCATTACGTTTCATATACATCTCAAAGAACTGATAGTCCTCTATAAAGGCAGTCCGTTCCTTGTAGTATGTGCTGAAGTCTTTGAAACACTTAGCTGCCAATTGCTCTAATTCTATAAAAGTCATTTGACTTCCTCCTTTTTTTTAAAAAATATGTAGGTAGGGATTTGCACCCTACATAGTTGGAGTTTTAGGTTATTATTGCTTTCGATTACCCTCTGCGTTTACACCCGAAGGCTGATAACTGGTTATCCGCTGACTCATCTATTTTACTTAGGGCGACCACCGTTCTAAAACCAACCTATAAGAAGCCTCACTTTAGTGTCTACCTATTCCACCACTACATAAATTTCGTCTTTTATTCGATTAAATCAAACTTTTAAGTTTTTGTTGTTCTCAGCCTTTACAATATCGGCTTCTCTACACCATTCTCTGTAGCCTGTAACATTAATAATGAAGTATGCTACATACATCAGCACCATCGGCACGTTCATCTGACCGAGGAAGTTGACCGCAATCCACGCACCGTTTCCTGCGATCCACCATAACCACCCTGAGCGTTTCTTATGGGCGATAAGAATATTACCGCCCAAGCTGAATACGCTGCCGAGAATTGAAAGTATTAAGACTATCATTCGTCATCCGCCACACATTCTACTTTTATCTTAAATTTGTTATTTACAACCGTCCCGTCCTGTGTTTCTTCCTGTATAGTTAATATTAAATGTGGACTGCCGTTATCGGTTACAAAATCACAATTCATAAAGTAACTAATGCAATCATCTGTACACTCATCTGAGATAAAGTGGTCATCTAACGAATCTCGAATCATGGCATATACATCGTGAGACTTCCACAAACTCACTTTTCGACCATCTCCTTTGCCATCTTCTGAGCCTGTTCTTCAAAAGCAATCTCTTTTGCTCTCTTGCGGAGAAGATAACGCTCACGCCTTGCCTTCTTACGCTCAACGTGCCAAGCTTCGTGTGCCTTACATTCCTCTACGGTGTCAAATACCTTACCACAGTAATCACAGGTACGCTTGACTTTATCTTCACGCTTATTTATTTTGGCGGCATTTTTATATGCTTTATCAAAGTTGCCGTTGCAAACTGCATTTGCGAGAGCTTCAAGAACTCCTTGTCTTTCATCGTAGTCAACTTTATCGCAAGTAGCTTCTCCTGAAAGAATTGCACCTTGAACGTGTGTTGTTATTGTCTCAATCTTGCTGTTATTGGACTTGTCTATTCGATAGCCCTCTTTTGTAGAAAATGTAAACTTCATAGGTTTATCCTCCTTACTCACCATTTCGACAAATCCATTGAGCACTTCGTTAAATGCTTCTGCTTTGTCAATTTGTATTGTTATAGGCTGACCAGTTACTCGCTCATAGTCATTTACTTTAAATCCATATAAACCATTAGAGTAACGCCAAACTTCAAACGCACTGTCAAGACAATCTTTGAATGTGTCTTTTACCAATTGTTCTTCTATTGGTACAGGTTTTGATGGCGTTGGGATTTTGTGATAAGGCACATAACCGCCGTCTGCGTATGCGGGTTCAAGCTCATCCTCTGAAAATCCCCACTTCTCACCATTCGTATCTTGTGCAACATAGTATTGTATATCCATAACCTTTTCTGCGTCAGTAATTGTTACAATAGTATTTGCAACTCTCGGATCTGACACAATTGCTCTTACCTTATCACCAACTTTATACTTCACTTTAAACACTCCTTTTATTTATAATTTGTTTCCTTGTTAGGGCATAGCAACGGAAAGACGTAGTTAAAATCTACATCTTCCCTGTTGCTAATTATATTATACCACTAACTTCTTGCTTTGTCAAGAGTTTTTTGAAATTTTTTTTAGATTTTTTTGTAATCCATGAGATACCAGTACCGTCTACCTTGATAGTCCTTTGGTGATACACTCTCTGCATAAAAGATGTCGCCCTTTTGGAGTTTGCATTTGTCGTATCTCGCTTTGTAGATTGTCAAGTCACTGTCCTTGCCTTTGCCGAGGAACGTCACCGAGACTTTGTAAGCCCACGTTTTGTTGTCGGACTTGCGCTTGCAAGGATAGACTGCTCTGACGTAACCGATGCGACGATCTTCTTCACGACCTGTTGCCGCTATGTAGCCGAGATATTCAAGCTGCGCCTCTATCTTCTCTACTGGCGTTATATCCTCATCATTTATAGTCGAGGTATATTCTGTTATCAGCGGTGTAAGGTCATCAAACTGATATGCCGTCGCCGTTTCTTTAGTGCAGAGCTGATTAAGCTGCTCTATACTGAATGGCTCAATCGCCGTTTTCTTGATAGACTTCTTGCTAACATAACAGCCGTCCTTGCGTGAGAAGAACTTTTGGAACAGGTCATGTATTGCCAAGAGTTTTGCGGACTTGCCAAACTCTGAGAAGAAGTCAAGTCGGATAAGAATTTCAGTCTGTCTTGTATTGCAAGGATTAACTTTGAGGAAATCTATGAACGAGTCGAAGTGCTGATCTCGCATATCATAGAGAGCTTTTGCTACGGCTGAGTTAAGGAACTTGACCGAGGAAACGGATTTGTAGATTGTGTTGGTAGATTTATCACAGGTATAACTGTCGGACGAATGGCGAAATTTGATAGGAGATAATGCAATGTTAAAACTTGCAAGTTCGCCTGTAAGAGAAGCCGTCTTATCTTCATCTGAACCATAGTTGTTAAAGCAGACTGTGTAATACTCTAACGGATAGTGTGATTTGAGATATGCGCCATACAACATATCGTAAGCCGTGGCAACTGCATGAGGTGCGGCAAATCCGTATGACATACAGCTTTGTACGAGATTCCATATGTCTTGAAATTTATCATCATTACCAACTTGCTTCACCCAATTCTCATGTAATCTATTTTCTAACTTACTGAAATCTTCTGGCTTTATTTTCTTCTTGCTTATCTTTTTTATAAGTCCTATTGATTCGGCAGGCGATACGCCGAGCCATTCAAAGTATTGCATAAGGTTCTCTTGAAAAAGAATAAATGAACCAGTCTCTCTTAAAACTTCATCAAACTGTGGACAACCTGTATCATACTTGGTTCTTGATATGAACATATCGCGCCAAGACTCAAATGACGGTCTAAGAGCTGCGGTGAACATTGCACCTTCTCGCACGTTGGTAATTTGATACTGCTTCATTAGCGATGTCGCCCAATCGCCATCAACCTGATTAAGTGTGGCAGTTAACCCCTTCTTGAAAAGCTCAAACGTCTTATTATCAAGAGCTTTATCGAGTTGTTGTATACTCATAATCGGCATACCTATCTCATTAAAGGTTTCGGATATTAACTTCCAAACTGAGACAATCAAGTAGTCATTTTTCAAAATTTTGTACTCGTCTGCCTCAGATGATGTTATCATAACGCAAAGATTATCGCCTACTCTAACAACACCATACTCATAACGAAGGTCTTTGTTGTCAAGAATATGGGCGCAAGGGTGAACTGATGCAGAAACTATTGCTCCGACATACTGCTTGCTTTCCTCAATTAATGGTTCCCACTTTTCATCATCGACATACTTCTCAATGTTTTTGGCAACATCATTAAACTCATCAAACGCCAAACCGTGAGATCGGCATACATTTCTAAAAGCTTCTCCATCCTGCATTGTGCCATAAGCAATCATCGGGTAACAACCATGCTCACCAAGCAATTCTTTCGAGGCTTTTTGAAACGGTTCTTGTGCTACTACGTTAAAATCTATGTCTGGTAGCGCCTTGTTCTCCAACAATCTTGCGGTAGACATGAAGCGACTCGCATACAACTTCACAGGAGATTTGAGCATATCAATTTGAGTCATACCTAAAAGCTTGTTTAAATAAAATGCACCACACGATCCTCTACCTGTTCTTGTGAGAACGCCGCCATACTTATTAACAGCAAGGTCTGTATTCTTCTCATTAAATAAGAAATAGTCCGCTGTATTGATGGAAATTGTATCGGTAACGATTTTGAGTTCATCTTCTATCTCGGCAATGTATTTAGATTTATCGGCTTCAGATATATTTTCTTCCACACAAGTTCTTTCAAATGCCGCATAGACGTGTTTGCGAAGCTCGTCAACCCTTTCTTCTGGCGTGAGATTTGGATATATCGTAGGCATTTTAATCTCTTTGTCAAGCTGAATATCCTCACAACTTTCAAAGATGAGTGTGCTGTTCATGGCTTCATCTATCTGTTGCGGCGACAAAACGCCTTGCTCTATAAATCTTTGATAGAGAGTATCACCGTCGGGATAGTCAAGCAAAAACTCATCCTCGTCGCCATAATTCAATCCTTTGCCCTCTAAATAAGCCTTACGGTCAGCCGCTTGTTCTGGATAGATATAATGACTATCTGTTGCTGCAATAAGCTTTAATCCATATTTTTGTGCTATTTCAAGACATTTAATGTTATGCTGTCTCTGCACTTCTACATTGTGTGCCTGTACCTCAACAAACATATTCTTGCCAAAATGTTGTGCTAACGGCTGAAATATATTCTCGATAGCATCATCTGTCTTTAATATGCCAGCAACACAGGCTGTGGACAAGTATATATCATCTTTATCTAACGCCAGTAAGTCATCAATAAATATACGAGGTTTATAGTAATATCCGTCAATATGGGCGTGAGAGTTGATATAATTTAACTTTTTACGGGCTTTATCTGTGCGTGAGATAAGTATGATATGGTAGTTTGACTTATCTTTTTCAAGAGGATTTGCAACAATATAGCCTTCTATGCCAAACATACAGCGCAAACCATATTTATCACAAAGAGTTTTCGCTTCAAATATATCTCCGCCTGTTCCGTGATTAGTAGTGAAATACATTGTATCGCCCAACTCTACGGCACGTTTGACATATTCCTCTGCCTTTATATGAGTGTCAGGCGTAAGAAATGAAGATATATGATCGTGCTTGTGGTAATTAATATATTTACGCACATATATCACCTCTCTGCATGTTGTTTAAATATTGCTCCTCTGCTTTTTTGCGAGCCACAACAGCTTCTTCGTAAGTGTCAAATCTTTTGTGGAACACCAGTTGCTTATTTACTTTTAATTGAGCAACCCATTTTTGTCTTTCTTTGCACCAAGACACTCCTTTAAAACCACTTTTATTATTTGAACGCAAAACTGTATTTTGCATATTGTCAGATTGAGTGCAAACTATAAGGTTTGATTTTCTATTGTCTGTTGTAATATGATTGTCATGGTCTACTACTAAGCCATCTGGACAATGGGTTACTAATCTATGCAACAATATATCTTCCTTAGTTTCGCAATCTTGCGTTCTAACATATCCTTGTTTATTTACACTCCAACTATAATCTTTTATTAATTCATAATCTTCAATGTCAATTTTAAAAGACTTACCATTGTAACAATATCCTATTATACAATCGTCCAAAAGCCAATATAAATTTCTTTTTCTCATTCTCAAGTTTGCCAATTCTTTTGCGTAACATCCGCAAGACTTAGTATTACCACTACGCAAAGAGCTACCCATAACTACAATTAGTTCAGGATTACCACAATCACATTTACAATTCCACATTGCAAATTTATTGCCTTGTGAGGTAACATAATCATCGGCTCGACTAATAACCGTCAATCTACCATATTTATTGCCTACTTCATCTTTTTGAACTTTAATCACAATATCACCTCACGTATCTAAAGAGTCTTTTTCTTCGCCTGTCACCCACCTAAGAGCCGCCATTATGCCGCACCAATAGCCATAGTCCCATTCGCTCACGGGTTCTTTGAAGTCAATGCTGTACTTCTCGCACACTTTGTCTATCGCTTTCATGCTGTTGCCGAGGACTTCAGCGTGTACAGCCTCCGTCCCCATGAGCATATTGTGGAACATATCCTGTTTTCTTATGAGCCACACACGAGCATCAGCTTCGTCAAGATACTCGTTTATTACTTTTTTTGACCTCATAACATCACGCTCCAAACACTTCTTGTTCCGCCTGTTCTGCTTGCGTTATCTGTTCTAATGATATGCAAGGAGGTGGATTATCAGCAAGACAATTGCCCTTATCCCATGCGTAAATGCGTTTCAACTCATCGGTATTATTAACACTAAAGAACCTACGACTTGGATAATCAAATCCAAGTTTTATCTCTGCACCGTTCTTACCGAGATATCTGTCTTTTATAATCTTAATAGTAACGCCCACTTCGTTTCTCTCCATACCGATAACACGACCTGCGAGATTAGAGATGTTAGAACTACCTGCAACATCATCCATACTCAATGCTTCATTAGTCTTACGCGAATGAGCTGCGAGGACTACTGCCACATTAAAGGTGAGAGCAAAGTTTACACATTTGCGGACTATCTCAGTTTGTCTCATAAGATCGCTTTCACAACCTTTACAAGATATGCAGGTCAAATTATCAAGAACAACTAAACTCACACCCTGTCTACGGACACACACTTCCGCAGTCTTGAGAATATCGTCTATGTCAATACTCTCTCCATCACGATAAAGGAAAAGCTGATTTCTGTAATATTTGAGAATTTCTTTACGGGCATCAGGCGTTACACGATAGTAGGGAGCACCTTCTTTGCTCACAAAGGAATTAATGTTGCGTCTGCCCGCAAGGGAGTATAAAAGCCAATTGGAAGTGAGAGCGTTGCTTAACTCCTGAGAATAGAGAAAAACCGATTTGCCGTCATTCAAGCACTCGGCAGTTAGCAAGTTGATTAAGCTTGTCTTTCCTGCGCTTGCCTTCGCAAACAGAACCGTTAGGCTGCCCGAAAATAGCCTCATCAGCACTTTATCCATATCGGCAAGTCCAAACCTACAACCGTCAAGCTCATCAAGATTATACTCGTGAACATCACTAAAATCTACAACTGTAGGGATTGGTTTGTTAATGGCTTCGTTTATACATTCTAAAACCTTTTCTGCTCCGTAGTAATAAAGAACTTCGTTGGTGTCCGATACCGCAATCCTTTCGCCATTAGGCATGGTATATGATGTTGGGAATTGTACTGCCCTACACTTCCAATTACCAAGTCTTGCTACGACTTCTTTGGAGAATTTGCGACCTGCTTCATCGTTATCTCCTGCCACTACAATAGTATCAAACTGTTCAAAGAAATCCCACTGTTCATCAATGAACTTAGTATTGCTACACCCAAAAGGAATTGAAACGGTATTCTTATATCCCGCCTGTATTGCAGCGAGAGCATCAATTTCACCTTCACAAATCAGTAACGGACTATCGGGATTAGCCAGATGTTGTAAAAACATTACATTTTCGTGATCCGTATCTTTCTGCACCCAAGTCTTTATCTCTCCTTTGGATTTATCTATCTTACGGGCTGGGCGGAGTTTAACGGTCTTGAGAACATCATTGCTATCAATAAATGGAAACTCAATATTGCCTTTGCTGTCACAAGAAAGTCCTGCGTAATCAACAACCGCCTTGCTTATCCCACGTTTGCTGAGATATTCATACACAAGAGTCATATCAGTTCCCTCTGTGAGTTTAGGGTAACGATAACTCTTATTTGCCTTTAAACCAACTTCGGGCATTGGAACATCCATGCCAGCAAGTTCAAAAACCTTTGAGACAGCTTGGTTAAATGTCATTCCTTGTCCTTCTATATAGGCATCTACTATATCAACAGATTTATTGCACTTCCCAAAACAATGGAATCTGTGGGATTTGTTGTCAAAAATAAACGATGGCGTATTCTCATTATGAAACGGACAGCAGCCTTTCTTGTTCTTGCTATCGTATTTTTCAAGCTTGAAAATGTCGGCTATAATGTCTGCTGTTGCATCTCCTATTTTCTCCTTTGCTTGCTCAATTAGTGTCTTATCTACCATCTCTATTCCCTCCCATTATAAACACAATCTGTAAATCCGCAAAGATTCGCGCAATACCAGCTATCTGGCTTGCACTCCCATTCTTGCTCCTGTAATATTGTATCAACCACTACCTTGAACCAGTCAAGCGCAGCCGTGTAATCCCCCTCTTTGAACTCGACCTTTTCTATCTTCTGCGCCCTGTAAAGATTGAACCACAACTCTTTTGGGAACTCGCCATATTCTTCGTAGACCGCCTTAGAGTAGATATAGAGCTGTTTTGCATACTCAGCTTTCTCACCCTTTTTAAAGGCAGATTTACTCTTGTGATCCTGTATTATTATCCGTCCATCGCTCTTGTCTCTCAGCAACAAGTCTATTATTCCCGTGAATTTGTGACCGCCTATCTCGCAGTTAATGCGCTTTTCAACGCCAAGAACTTCGTAGTTGTCGTCCTTTTCAAATGTCTGCAAGTACGCAAGGCTCGTATCGTAGTAGGACTTTGCCATGTTGTAGAATGGGAAATGCTCAGTTACTTGCTCGGAATAGTGTGCTTCAAACTCATCAGCAAGTTCAAACTCATACAGTTCACCCTTGTAGCATCTTTCTAAAATGCTGTGGACAAAAGATCCGCTTTGTGCAAAAGAATTAGGCAACTCTTGTTCTCCCTCTACATAGTGCAGATAGAATGAAAACGGACATTGCTCAAACGCTTTAACTGACGAAAAGCTCCATATTTTATCTTTAAGATTCATACTACCTCCCTAAACAAAAATAGGAGTCCTCCCCATTCACATATTTAATTGTGATGGAATGAACTCCTTTACCGTGTCGTGTCGCGTGAACTACCCGTCATCTAAAGCCAACGGGCTTCTCGCTCAAGGTAACTATTGCTACCAGTATCAACGAGCTATCCCCGTAGTTCCTACGGTTCTTCTATTCGATTATGAGAATAACATTCTCAAACCTTCATTCATTATGTTTATTGCAGCATTTTCATCTCGATTGATTGTAGCACCGCAACCGCAAGTCCAAACCCTGTCTGAAAGCGTAAGCTCATGGTTAATAGAACCGCAATGCCTACACATCTTGCTCGACGGAAACCACTTATCAATCTTTATAAATGCTTTGCCACGATCAGCGAGTTTATAGGAAAGAATATTTCTGAACATTCCAAAGCCGTTGTCACAAGTTGATTTGCCAAGTTTCAAAGACCTCGCCATGTTCTGCATATTGATATCCTCTACACAAACTATGTCATATTCGTTTGCTAACTGTGTGCTGAGTTTATGAATCCAATCCAAACGCTGATTTGCAACTTTTTCGTGAACTCTCGCAACTTTGATTTTCTGTTTGTGATAGTTATTACTACCATACTTCATATTAGCCAGTTTGCGTTGCTCACGAGCCAATTTGTCTTGTGCTTTACGATAGAACTTAGGATAGTCTGCTTCTCTGCCTTGACTATCGACATAAAAGCTATGACTTGCGTAATCTAATCCTATCGCCTTATCCTTTGACAATTCTATCTCAGGAATAATTTTGTCATACTCCACAAGAATAGAAACGTAGTATTTGCCTGATGAGGTCTTAGTAATGGTAGCCGACTTAATCTTTTCGGTTACTGGTATAGTTCTGTGTTGCACCATTCTCACAAGACCAACTTTAGGAAGTCTGAGTTTACCGTCAATAATACTAACTGTGCCATTATTTTGGTTAGTTGAATGACAATTATTAGTAGTGTAGCTATCTTTATCTCTCTTTTTGCTTTTGAATTTAGGAAAGCCAACTTTAGGTGCTCTAAAGAAGTTGTTATAAGCGGTCTGCAAATTCATTTGTGCATTTGCAAGAGCAAGACTATCTACTTCTTTAAGCCATTCAAACTCTTTCTTATACTGTGCAGGAGTGTTTTTAAGCTTCTGCTTTGTCTCTTTATAGTAATCTATTTTATCAGCAAGCATTTTATTGTAGATAAAACGGACGCAACCAAACGTCTTAGCAAACATTACCTCCTGTTCTTTGTTTGGATATAACCGAAACTTATAAGCCTTATTTGCCATTACTTTCACCTCCTATCCTTTTATCCATACTTTATCCAAGCCATTCATCCCACCGTCTAAAGTCAGTGGGATTTCTGGCTAAATTCCTTTAGAACGGGATATCCTCTGATGATTCTTCTGCCGCAGGTGTCTCAGCCACAGGTTCGGAAGCTGCCTGTGTAGGTGAAGTCTGAGTCTGCTGTCCTCCGTCACCCTTGCCACCGACAAACTCTACGTTATCTACATAAACCTCTGTAGTGTAATGAGTTACATCTTCATGGTTCTTATCCTTATACTTACCAGTTCTGAGACTTCCCTCAAGAGCAATCATCTTGCCCTTATTGAAATAGCGTGAAACAAATTCTGCCGTCTGTCTCCATGCGACGCAAGTGATAAAGTCGCTCTGCTTCTCCCCGCTATTCTTATCTGCAAACTTTCTATCTGCCGCAACGGTAAATCTGCAAGAAGCAACGCCACTCTGTGTCTGTCTAAGTTCAGGATCGGCTGTTAATCTACCTACCAAAATTGTCTTATTCATGCTTAATTACCTCCAAATTACTTTGATTTCTTTTCTGCCTTGAAGTCCTCTGGTTTGAGATTATCAAGGTCTGCCTTTAACTGATTGAGCTTGTCTGCGTCCTTAATTGTCTGAGGATTGCCAGTGCCGTAGTTAATCTTCAGCCACGATGCCAGTTTGTCTCTGTCATAACCATCTGCTATCTTTGCCTTAAAGGTTTCGATTGCTGTATTGGCGCGTTCAGCGTTCTTAGTGTTCTCGGTTGCCGCAGCTTCAGATATTTCTTCCTTATGCCAGAGTCCAAGACCAAGCCCTGTTGCCATTGCAACGTTCTTTGTTGCACATCTACGCAGAGCCTTGTTGACATCACTCATTGTTATCTTATCGGCTGCTATACACTGATTCTTAAAATCCATTACAGGCAGAGTACAATACTCATCAATGCCCTCTGACGGAATTTCAAGTCTTGTTCTTACATAACAAGTGCGTCCATCTGTAAAATAAGGCATATCAACGCTGGTGATTGTAGTTGCATAGTGCTTTGCACCTTCTGCTTCTGCCTTTAAAGCGCTAACATACTTGTCTGTCGGGAACGTACACTCCGTAGACTTTGCATCGGGATAGCGCAGTTTCAGCAGTTCTATTGCCCTCGACCACGGCAAATATGATTGCTTATTTTTTTCAAACAAATACGGACTTACGTCTACCGCAGACATCACTTCAAACACAGACTTCTTCTTTGTTTCACTCATTCTCATTCTCCTTTTCTATTATTCCGCGCCACTTCTCGATGAACTCCTTGATGACATCATACTCGTCCGATGTTTTAAACTCCATCGTGTCCTCTAATCTGCCACAACACTCGCATCGCTTCTTGCCATGAACGAATATTGATATGTCCCGATATTCGGTGCAATACTCAAACTTCACTGAGAAGTTCCCCTTTGGCAATACCATGACCATATCAAGTAATTGTTTAACCTGCTCGTTACTCATTTGTTCCTCCTTTTCGTTAATTTGTTATCGTGTGAGAATATAAAAATATCCCTCTGCTATTATTATAGCACTAATTTCTTGATTTGTCAAGACAAAATTAAGAAATATTTTGCCACTTTCCCAAAATATTTAAAGCCTTATTGCTCTGATCTTCTGTGCCGTACTTCTGTATGGTGTAGAGAACAGCGTCGGCAACCACCTGATTAGTGATTTTGAGTGGATTTTTCTCTCCCATATTCAGCGCAGCAATGATGTCATAGAGGAATATCCGCAGATTCTCTTTGTCTTTAGCGGCAGCAATGCGTTCTTTGCAAAGCTCAACTATCTGCAAACGTGTGTCCATATTAACTCTCCTCGTTTAAGAAATCTTGTATGCATTTACTACACACCTCAAGCTTAGTCTTAGCACTATCCCACTCTTGCGAACAAGCTCTAAATTCACCAGTAAGTCCGTCAATTACACAGCTGCAACCGCTATCAAAAATGTTGCGCTGGAATTGCATGAGCATATCATACTCATTGACTTTGAGTATGTACCGATCT
>JAEIGA010005207.1_pt1 | contig 19958 bp, 19 predicted proteins | sample 9270691 | NCBI WGS metagenome assembly JAEIGA01 (sample SAMN17057246, study PRJNA624740) | gut metagenome | biome: biome; isolation source: fecal sample | host: Bos grunniens | place: China: Xizang | collected 2019 | reverse complement strand
TGACATTGTTTCTCCTAAAAAAGCTTATTTTGGAGAGAAAGATTTTCAGCAACTTGCAATTATTCGTGAAATGGTAAAACAATACCAAATTCCGGTAGAAATCGTAGGATGCCCTATCGTTCGGGAAAAAGATGGCATGGCTCTCAGTTCAAGAAATGAACGGTTATCTGCCGATGAACGAAATAGAGCTGTAAAGATTTCTCAAACTCTTTTCAAAAGTGTTGAAATGGCAAAGTCTCACTCCGTTGAAGAGGTTAAGAAATGGGTTATCGACACTATCAATGAAGAGGCTATTCTTGAGGTTGAATACTACGAAATTGTTAATTCATTGACTATGCAAAGCGTTAATTCTTGGAACGATTGTGAAAATATTACAGGTTGTATCACGGTCTATTGTGGAGAAGTTAGGTTAATTGATAATATTCAATATAAATAGTAAATTATGCAAATACAGATTTTAAAATCAAAAATACATCGCGTTACTGTAACGGAAGCAGACTTAAATTACATTGGTAGCATCACAATTGATGAAGAATTATTGGAAGCTGCCAACATGATTCCAAACGAAAAAGTGTATATCGTCAATAATTGTAATGGCGCCCGCTTTGAGACTTACATAATAAAAGGAGAACGAGGTTCCGGCGTTATATGCCTTAATGGTGCAGCAGCAAGAATGGCTCACAAGGGGGACGTTATCATTATTATGTCATATGCTATCATGGATTTTGAAGAGGCTAAAACATTTAAACCGACTGTTGTTTTTCCAGATACCGCAACAAACAAGTTGATTAAATAATTTTTTATTGTCAATTCTTACAAACTTAATTAGGGGTTCGCATTCCTTTTAAAAACTCCTATTTGTATCAATATAGGTTTGTAAGATTTGACAATATAGTTTTAAAAACTGTCAATTTTCATTGTTGTAGATAACAAAGAATAAAATAACAATAATTAAAATTACAATTCGTGTTTCTGAATATATACATAAAGAATGCTCATCAAAGTCTCTCGACTTAATTTATAGAAGTTGCCTTAATAGGATATTTCCTTTGATTAAAGTATAAACAATTCCATATATAATGACATAAAATAGTATGAGAACGATTAGTAAATTAGAAATTTATGACTTAGAAAGCCAAAGTCATAAAGTAGTTAAGGTTTTACCATATTTAATTGAAGCTCCCAATTGGACACCCGATGGTAAATGGCTGATTTTTAATTCTGAAGGTAAATTATACAAAATAGCCGTAGATGGAAATGATGAACCTCATTTAATTGAGTCGGGATTTGCAAATAAATGCAATAACGATCATGTCATTTCATCAGACGGAAAACAAATTGCAGTCAGTCACCACGGCGAAGATGGCATCTCTCGTATCTATACACTCCCGATAGAAGGTGGAGAGCCTGAGCTAATCACTTCAGAAGGACCTAGTTACCTTCATGGTTGGCATCCATCCATGAAAGAAATGGCCTACTGTGCCTTTAGAGGTAATGCTCATGTCGTTCATACCATCGATTTAGAAACTGGAATTGAAACGGCTCATACAGAAGAGAAAGATGGACTAAGTGATGGACCGGAATATAGTCCTTGCGGGAATTATATCTGGTTCAACTGGGTAAAAACAGGTCTAATGCAAGTTTGGAAGATGAAATCTGATGGTAGCGAACAAACACAAATGACTTTTGACGAAGAGTTAAACGCATGGTTCCCACACGTATCACCAGACGGTAAAAATGTAGTTTACATTGCATATCACAAAGGAGATTTGAAACCTGACGAACATCTTCCCAATAAAAATGTTTTATTACGACTCATGTCGGCAGACGGGGGAACTCCCAAAACTATAGTATCCCTCTTTGGAGGTCAAGGTACAATCAATGTTAACTCATGGTCACCCGATAGCAAACAATTCGCATTTGTCAGTTATGAATTAGAAGATTAAAAAAAAGAGCCTAATCGAATTTAAACGAAAAGGCTCTTTATAAAAACTTCAACCGAAGCTACATGATATACTCTTTAAATCCTTCCTACAAATACAAATTAACCCTGATGTACCGGACGTAATAAATCATTCACAACTTTCACCGGTGTAAATGTATCAATAGGAACCTCCACAAATAAGGTATTCCAATCAGACATCGCACCATTCCACAAACCCGGTAATTCCAATGCCTTTAACTCCTTACCATCTTTAGATTTATACGAAATAAAACCTGTATTTCCATCTATAAACTTTGTCAAATCGTACTTTTCACCACGATAATTTTTAACCGCACAAACCAAATCTACCGGATTAAAATGCGTAGAACTATTTAAAATCTCTTTTTGAGTTTCATCAGACAAATCAAATTGTGAACTTTCAAGAATTTGAGCAGAAACAGTTCCATTTGGATTTTGGCATAAGAATGGCCCTCCTCCTGGTTCCCCTTCATTTTTAACCATTCCACAAACTCTTAATGGGCGATTTAAAATCATTTTTAAATATGCAATTTTATTCTCCCGAGTATCCATTGGGTTAAATCTATTTGAGACAGATAAAGTTGTTTCACAGAAATTCAACATCTTTTGAATCTGATCATCAGAAATATCATCAGAATCTAAATATGCTTGAAACTCAAATATTTTCTTTTGCACTTTAATCAAAAGCCCGGCCAATATCGATTTATACTCTATTGTTGCTTGCTTATAAGCATCCAATGTAACATTATCAATATTTTTAATAAAGATAATATCAGCATCAATAGAATTTAAATTTTCAATCAACGCACCATGTCCACCCGGTCTGAACAACAATTCACCATTAGAACGAAAAGGATTATTATTCATATCAACAGCAATTGTATCAGTCGAAGGTTTTTGAACAGAAAAAGATACATCATAATCAGCCCCAAAACGATATGCATAAAAATTATTTTTGGAGTCGAAAATCGATTTAAAATAAGGTAAATGTTCATTCGACACCGTAAAATGTAATTTTATCTTACCTTTCGAATCTTTTGCATACAAAGCCCCCTCCACCATATGTTCTTCAAACGGAGTTCTCGGAGCCTCTTGATAATTATGGAACAACAATAATCCTTTAGGCAAAAAACCATAATTCAGACCTTTTTTAGTCAGGAGGTTTTCTACAATTGTTTTTTGTTTATCCAAATCCAACAGTCGGGAAATCTCTCTTCCTTCATTACGTTTACACTTTGCATTCAATTCAGAATAAAATGCGAAATCTGAAATTCGGTCAAAAAAGGTCTTTTCAGAATCCGTCAACTCTCCTTCCGAATCCAAAAAAGCATACAAGCTTTTAAACATTCTACTTGCAGCACCAGACGCAGGAACAAACTTTACAACATCATGACTTTGAGCCAAATAACTCTTCCAACCATCTAAATAAGCAGACTTTTCATCGTCTTCAATCACAGAAATACCATCTCCAACAACAGCCGCACGTTCCACTTTCATATAGGGGAATCCCTCTTGGAAACGTTGCAATTGTTCATTGAAAGTATTCTCACTTATGCCTTTTCTATCTAAGCACTCTAAATCTTCTTTTGTTAGCATAGGCTTTGATTTTTAAATTTATTTCTGCTAATATACAAAATTAAATCGACAACTCTCACTTAAAAATAAAAAAGTTACCTTAAATTTGTAGAAATATTTTATTTTACCATTTCAATAAGAATACATTTAAATAGAGATGAGGGATATAAATTCACATTGCGAAATTTTTGAATTCATTTCGAGTCGATTGCAGTGCGAAAGAAAGAAGCAATGCGAGAACTGCGACCAACAAACAAATAGCAAGTTGCCGAAAGAAATCAAAAGGATCCAAAAGTTTATCGACCTACTTTTATTCTTTATCAAAAGTAAAATGGTAAATATTATATAAAAACTCACCTAAAATGGTTCAACGCATTCTGAAGTAAAATTTGACATCAAATAGAATTATCAAATTTACAATAGATTACAAAAACAAGGAGTTTCATGAAAAAAAAAAGATACAACGATTACTCATCATATCTAAGTCAGATTTTCCCTCAAAGAATACAAAAAATATCTGTCAATGCAGGATTTACATGTCCAAATCGAGATGGGAAAATAGGGTTTGGAGGATGTACCTATTGTAACAACCAAACCTTTCACCCCGATTATTGTCAACCACACAAGAGTATCACCCAACAATTAGAAGAAGGAATTCAATTTTTTAGAAAAAAATATACAGATCAACGTTACTTAGCATACTTTCAAGCATACACCAACACATACGACTCTCTAAATAATCTCATTTTAAAATACGAAGAGGCACTATCCCACCCTTTAGTAAGCGGAATTGTTATCGGAACTCGTCCGGATTGTATAAATGAAGAGTTATTAAACTATCTCTCCGAGCTATCAAAATCAAAATACGTAATGATAGAATACGGAGTTGAATCCACTAGCGATGAGACCTTAAAATTGATAAACAGAGGGCATGATTTTGCAACAGCCCAAAGGGCAATTATTGCAACGTCAGAAAGAGGAATATCAACCGGAGTTCATTTAATTTTAGGCCTTCCTAAAGAAAGCACTGAAACCATTTTAGAACATGCAAAAAAAATTTCAGAATTACCGGTAACATGCATAAAACTGCATCAATTACAATTAATCAAAGGGACAAAAATGGCACAACAATTCGAAGAAAATCCGGAATGGTTCCACCTTTATAGTGCAGAAGAATACATCGAACTTGCAATTGATTTTATAGAACGAATAAACCCTCAATTTGTGGTAGAAAGGTTTATTTCTCAATCTCCTACCGAACTACTACTAAAACCATCTTGGGGATTGAAAAATTTTGAATTTACAGCAAAATTAGAAAAACGAATAAGAGAGAGAGATACATATCAGGGCATTTTATTCAAAAAACAATAAAAAAATAGAAACGAACAAAGAGAAAATAATGAATTTTATTTTAAATTCAACAAATAAAAAGTATCTTTGTAGATTATAACAAGGCAAATGCCTAAAAGTACAATTAAGTTTAAGTTAAATAGTTAACATACAAATAAGGGATTAAATTCCTTTTATACATACGACATATGCCACAAACATCAAAGAGAGGTCAGATAATGCCGGAATCGCCAATTAGAAAATTGGTTCCACTTTCGGATAAAGCAAAAGAAAGAGGGATAAAAGTATATCACCTAAACATTGGTCAGCCCGACCTTAAAACACCTACAGTTGCATTAGAATCGCTAAAAACAATCAATAGAGATATTCTTGAGTATAGTCCCAGCGATGGAATTAAAAGTTTAAGAAAGAAATTAGCTGAATATTATCAAAAGTTCAAAATCAATGTAACTAGTGATGACATTATCATCACATGCGGGGGGTCAGAGGCTGTAAATTTTGCCTTTATGTCTTGCTTGGATCCGGGAGATGAAATTATTGTTCCCGAGCCTGCATATGCCAACTATACAGCATTTGCCATTGCTGCAGGCGCAACAATCAAACCAATCGTCTCTACGATTGAAGAAGGCTTTGCACTTCCTCATATAGAAAAATTTGAAGAGATGATAACACCTCGAACAAAAGGAATCTTAATATGCAATCCAAACAATCCGACCGGATATTTATACACCCAAAAGGAGATGAATAAAATTCGTGATTTGGTAAAAAAATATGATTTATATCTATTTTCGGATGAGGTTTATCGAGAATTCTGTTACACAGGAGCTCCCTATATTTCAGCATTTCATTTGGAGGGAATAGAAGATAACGTAATTTTGTTTGATTCTGTTTCGAAAAGATATAGTGAATGTGGTATTAGAATTGGGGCATTGGTTACTAAAAATGCAGAAGTCAGAAAAAGTGTAATGAAATTTTGTCAAGCAAGATTAAGTCCTCCGCTAATAGGACAAATCGTTGCAGAAGCCTCAATGGATACACCAGAAGAGTATATGTTGGAGATGTATAATGAATATGTTGAACGTCGTAAGTACCTTATAGACGGACTAAATCGTATTCCCGGAGTCTATTCTCCAATCCCAATGGGAGCATTTTACACCGTTGCAAGGTTACCAATCGATGACTCCGATAAATTCTGTGCATGGTTATTAAGTGACTTCGAATACGAAGGTCAGACCGTAATGATGGCTCCGGCTTCAGGATTTTACACAGGAGATGGCATTGGGAAAAATGAAGTCAGACTTGCCTATGTATTAGAAAAAGAAGAGTTGTCAAAAGCTCTCTTTGTCTTAAAAAAAGCATTAGAAGTATATCCTGGGCGAACAATTTAATGTTCCATAAAAAAGGCGAACTATGAAGTTTGAATTTTTTATTGCCAAACGAATACAATTTAATAAGGAGGGAGAACGAAAAATCTCCCGTCCTATCGTCCGATTAACAAAAGGAGGAATTGCTTTAAGTTTAGCAGTTATGCTCCTATCAGTAGGAATTGTTGTCGGATTTAAACAAGAAGTTCGTAACAAACTAATCGGATTTGGCTCTCATATTCAAATTTCATCCTCGTTTACCAATCACACCTATAAGACACAAGCATTAAGAATAGACTCAACACTAACGAGTAGAATTGAAGAGTTACCAAATGTAAAACATGCTCAACCTTTTGCCACTCAACCCGGGATTATCAAGGTAGATGGTAATTTTCAAGGAATTGTACTAAAGGGGATTGACGAAAATTTCGATTGGTCATTTTTTAAAAACTACTTGTTAGAAGGAGATATTTTTCAGATTACTGATAGTGCAACAGATAATCGTACACTAATATCAAAAAAAATCTCAGACTTATTACAACTGAAAGTAGGAGATAAATTTTTTACCTACTTTATCATTGATGGAAAGGTTCGTGTTCGACCTTTTATTGTCAACGGAATCTACACCACAGGATTCTCTGATTATGATAAAATTTTTATACTTGGAGATTTAAAACACATTCGCAAACTAAACAAATGGGCAGAAAACGAATGTAGTGGAATTGAAGTGCAAATTTCTGATTTTTCACTTATTGAAGATGTCCAAGAATCACTTTTCAACATTATTGGAAACAGAACTGATGAAGCCGGGAATTACTATATGATGAAAAGCATTCAACAAACTAATCCTCAAATATTTGGATGGTTAGACTTACTAAATACGAATGTAGTGATTATTCTCATTCTAATGATTGCAGTCGCAAGTTTTACGATGATATCAGGATTATTGATATTAGTATTAGATCGTACTAATATGATTGGAATATTAAAAGCGTTAGGAGCAACCAATCAATCCATAAAAAAAATTTTTCTTTACCACACATTGTTAATGGTTGGGAAAGGGATGCTTTGGGGTAATATTATCGGATTATTATTAATCTTTTTACAAAAGAAATTTGAGATTATCAAGTTAGATCCGGAAATGTATTATGTTGATTTTGTTCCTATAGAGCTTTCAATCACCAATTTACTGTTAATAAACTTGGGAACTATTATGGTATCTTATTTAGTATTAAGATTATCTACCCATATTATCACTAGAATATCTCCAATAAAAGCAATTCGATTCGAATAATTTTTCTAACTTTGTAGCATGCAATTTCAATTACAACACACAGATTTAAATAGTAACGCAAGAGCCGGCAAATTGATTACCGACCATGGTGAAATAGAAACACCAATATTTATGCCGGTAGGTACAGTTGGTTCGGTAAAAGCGGTACATCAAAAAGAATTAAAAGAAGATATTCAAGCCCAGATAATTTTGGGGAATACTTATCATCTCTACTTACGTCCTGGCTTAGACATATTAGAAAAAGCCGGAGGACTGCATCGTTTTAATGGCTGGGATAGACCAATATTAACAGATAGCGGAGGATTTCAAGTATTCTCTCTGACAGGAATAAGAAAACTTACCGAAGAAGGATGTACGTTTCAATCACATATTGATGGGTCACGCCATATTTTCACCCCGGAAAATGTAGTAGACACGCAACGCATTATTGGAGCAGATATAATTATGGCATTAGATGAATGCACCCCAGGTACAGCCGATTATAATTACGCAAAAAAATCATTAGAGAGAACACAACGTTGGTTAACAAGAGGATTAAAACGTTTTGATGAGACTGAAGCAAAATATGGTTATAGTCAAACTTTCTTTCCTATTGTACAAGGATGTACATACAAAGATTTACGTAAACGCTCTGCAGAATTTGTTGCAGAACAAAATCGAGAAGGAAATGCGATCGGAGGATTGGCTGTAGGAGAACCGGCAGAAGTCATGTATGAAATGATAGAAGTAGTTAATGAGATTCTACCCCAAGATAAGCCTCGATACTTAATGGGAGTTGGAACACCTATTAATATTTTAGAAGCAATAGAACGAGGTGTAGATATGTTCGATTGCGTAATGCCGACGAGAAACGGACGAAATGGCATGCTATTTACAAAATATGGAACTATGAATATGCGCAACAAGAAGTGGGCGGATGACTTTTCTCCAATAGATCCAGAAGGAGCCTCGTATGTTGACACGGCTTATACAAAGGCATATTTAAGACACCTTTTTGTGTCCAACGAATTACTTGGCATGCAAATTGCATCTATACATAACTTAGCCTTTTATTTATGGTTGGTAAAAGAAGCAAGAAAACACATCATTGCAGGAGATTTTTCACAATGGAAAAATCAAATGGTAAATCAAATGAACAATCGATTATAAAATGAAATTAAAACAATTTGACATCTACATAATAAAGAAGTTCTTAGGTACCTATTTTTTATCGATTTTATTGATAATTAGCATTGCTGTGGTCTTCGATATTTCAGAAAAATTAGATAATTTCATAGAAAATGACGCTCCGTTAAGTGCCATTATTATTGATTATTACCTCAATTTCATCCCTTATTATGCTAATTTATTTAGTCCATTGTTTACGTTTATCGCTGTAATATTCTTTACATCAAAAATGGCAGACAACTCAGAAATCATTGCAACATTTGCATCCGGAATAAGTTTTCACAGAATGATTGTTCCTTATATGATTTCAGCTGCAATTATTGCTTCTATCTCTTTTGTTTTAGGAGGTTACGTAATTCCTCCTGCCAATAAAATTCGTATCGATTTTCAAGAAGAATACGTAAGAAAGAAAAAGAAAGACTTTGTTTCAAAATTACAAATAAAAGTCTCTCCGGATGAAATTCTGTATGTTGACTATTTCGACCATACAGAAAATACCGGACATAGGGTCTCTCTAGATAAATTTTCAGGGAAAACTTTGGTTTCAAGAATCACCGGTCATCGTTTAATTTATGACACTTCTAATGTTTGGAAAATAACAAGATATACACAACGAGAATTTAATGGATTATATGAAAATATCTACCAAGGAGATACCATTGTAAAAGAGATAAATATCATTCCTGAAGATCTTTTAGTATTTCCAACAATGCATGAACAGATGAATAATAGTGAACTTTCAGCCTATATAAAAAGACAAAAAGCGAGAGGATTTGGGAATATTAAAAATTTTGAGATTGAATATGAAAAACGTTTTTCATTTCCTTTTGCAGCATTTATCTTAACAATAATAGGGGTTTCATTATCTTCTAAAAAGATTAAAGGAGGAATGGGAATAAATTTAGGTATAGGATTATTATTGAGTATAACCTACATTTTATTTGGCGAAATATCATCCACATTTACTGTAAATGGTAGTTTTCCACCATTTTTAGCTGTATGGTTACCAAATATTGTTTTCTCGATAATTGCAATATATCTTTATAGGAAAGCACCTAAATAGTTTCAGTTATGAACTCTTTAGTACTTTTTTAGATATTGTTTTTCAGTCGGTTACAGTACACGTACTGCACCTTTCTTTCGCAAAGCAATCAACTCAAAATAAATTCAAAAACTACGCAAAATGAATTAATAGAACCCTTCTTGAATTTATAAAGAATCGAATATCCTAATTAATAAATTTGAAATAATGGAAAAAAGAATACAAGAACTAAAAGAGAAAAAATCTAAGTTAGAATTAGGAGGAGGAGAAAATGCCATAGCTAAACAAAAATCAATTGGCAAATTAACAGCAAGAGAACGTATTGATGCGATTTTGGATAAAGAATCGTTTCAAGAGTATGATATGTTTGCCAAACATGATGTTCACGACTTTGGAATGGAAACCAAAGAGTTGGCATGTGATGGTGTAGTTGTCGGGACTGGAACAATAAATGGAAAACCAGTCTGCATATATGCTCAAGATTTCACTGTTCAGGGGGGATCCTTAGGATTAATGCATGCTAGAAAAATTACTAAAGTGATGGATTACTCCTTAAAGATGCGAATCCCATGCATTGGAATTAACGATTCCGGAGGAGCTCGCATTCAAGAAGGAGTTGGAGCATTAGCAGGATATGGAGAAATCTTTTATCGTAATACATTAGCATCCGGAGTTGTTCCACAAATTTCAGTAATATTAGGTCCTTGCGCAGGAGGAGCTGTTTACTCTCCTGCCCTCACCGACTTTGTTTTTGTGGTGGAAAACACTTCAAAAATGTTTATTACCGGTCCTAACGTAATTGAAACTGTATTGGGAGAAAAGATTTCACAAGAAGAATTAGGTGGAGCCAAAGTTCATGCAGAAATAACTGGGAATGCTCACTTTTATGCCCAAAATGAGAAAGAATGTTTTCAACAAATACAGAAACTACTATCGTTCTTACCGGCAAACAATAACGAACAGCCTCAGCCAGTAACGCCTCAATTACCCAAAGAGACATTCAACATAGAAAATATAATTCCTAACGACCCTAAACAACCGTACGATGTAAAAGAAATTATCAAAGCAATTGCAGATGATTCAGACTTTTTAGAAGTACAAGAACTCTTTGCTCCCAATATAGTTATCGGATTTGGTAGAATTGAGGGAAAAACAGTTGGATTTGTAGCAAATCAACCTCTCTATTTAGCAGGCGTATTAGATTGTGATAGTGCAGACAAAGCCGCAAGGTTTATTCGTTTTTGCGACTCTTTTAACATACCTCTAATTACACTTGAAGATATGCCCGGTTACTTGCCGGGAGTTGATCAAGAACACGCCGGAGTTATCCGACACGGAGCAAAAATGTTGTATGCCTACTCAGAAGCCACAGTACCCAAATTTACAATTATTCTAAGAAAAGCATACGGAGGAGGATACATTGCAATGAACTCAAGACATTTAGGAGCAGACTTTGTCTTCGCCTGGCCTTCTGCTGAGATAGCAGTAATGGGTCCGGAAGGTGCTGCCAACATTATCTTTAAATCGGATATTACCAATTCTGACGATCCAATATCTACACGAATAGAAAAAGTGAAAGAGTATTCAGAAAAGTTTGCTAACCCATACGTAGCAGCAGCAAAGGGCTTTATTGATGATGTAATCGAACCCAAAGAGACGAGAAGAAAATTAGCCCATGCACTGCTTATATCTCAATCAAAAGAAGAGTACAGACCAGAGAAAAAACATGGTCTTCCTCCATTCTAATCAATCTTAGCAAAATAAATTTATGGAAAATACAAATACAAAAATAGAATTGATGTTGGAATCCGGGAGTTACATTACAAATAGTACAACAAAATATTCAAAAAGAAAAAGTTACGAAAAAAAAGATAACAATAAAATCATATCGAATATTCCTGGAACCATTGTAAAATTATTTGCGAAAGAAGGTGATTCACTATCGGAAGAAAGCCCTATTTTAGTCTTAGAAGCAATGAAAATGGAAAACATTATTCGGATGCCTCGTACTGCAGTTATAAAGAAAATTCTTGTATTGGAAAAAGAAAGGATCAGCAAAGATACAACAATGATAATTTTGGAATAAAAATGTTATAAACAAAACATCTTACAGAATTATCAATAAAGAAATAAACTGTGTCACATCCACGATGACACAGCTTATTTGTTCTATAAAATAAACTATCTTTACTCTACGGGCAAATGTAACCTGCTTTTTCACCAGGAGCTGCAATTGTAGAAAATTCTGAACATTCTGCAACATCCACCTCTTCAAATACTTGAGTATAACTTGGTACTATAGCACCACTCTCATCGTAATATGTACATTCACAATCGATGGTACAAGAAGAAACCAATACAATAAAGAAAAATACTGATAATAAAAAATTTTTTTTCATTTTTTAATTAATTATTTTCTCTGAATTAAACTTTACCATTTAAAAGAATGATAAAATAAGATAATTACTGAATTACAAAAAAAATCCAAATAATCTAAACGACTATTCTCTACTCACAAACATAACCGGACATAACCTTCCCATTAATTTCAACAACAGATTTATTCAAGTCAGAACAATCTCCATCATTCAAGTCTTCTATACTTGTTAAAACAACGTTATAATTAACATAAGTTTTACACTCACACTCCTTTGAACAAGAAACAGAAACTAAAGCCAATACAACTGAGATTACAAACACCTTCTTCATAACTATTTAAGACAACGAATAAAACACCTACTCTAAAAGGTTTTCGGCTTCCCCTGATTATAGTGAAATAAAAATCCACTCACAATTATCAGCACAAATATATATATTTTATTTATAAAACCAATATACATAAAAGTTTTATAAAATAAAGTTAATTACATTTACATAATTATACGCTCAGTATATAAACAATGAAAACATAAAATCATTTACATACTACAATTGCGCTATAACCATCTTCAGAAACAAACGTATTCATATCCTTGCATTTACCATCGTCAATCACAACAATTTCAGTAAACACAAATGAATCATTAATTGTTGTTTCACACTCACATTCTTTCGTACATGAAATAGAAACAAACGTTAAAATTACTAATAAAATTGACAACTTCTTCATAAAAATAATGTATATAAATTTCTATCACCATTATATTAAACACAACAAAACGATATGAAAGAATGAACTTCAATCACATTTGTAACTCGTTCCGAATTGAGCAAAATTTAATTCAGAACAACGTTCAACACCCATTTCTACCGGATCTACAATTTCGGTTTCAATCTCATCAGCAGTAATTCTTTCGCACATACATTCAGTATCTCTATAACACGACATAAAAAGTAAAAACAAAAACATAATTGAAAATAAGAACTCTTTTTTCATGTAAACAAATTTTTAAATCACCTCAAAAATTCATCACAAAAATAAAAAAAAATGCAATCAAAACAACAAAGAACTTGTAAATTCGATCTGATTAAGATAAGCTCTATAAATTTACTGACAAAATGACATAATAAAAAAACACAACAAACTGAATTTAAGCAAGAATGACAGAATAATATATTTGGCATAAATTATGTATAAATAATGAAAAAATACAAACAAGATTATAAAAAAATATGTTTAACAAAGAGGATATTCTCTTTTTGAGTGCTAAACAGTTAACTCAAAGATAAAAAACTCTTAAAAAAAATTATAATTATGAACATTAAACCATTGGCAGACAGAGTTTTGGTAAAACCAGCAGCTGCAGAAGAAAAGACCGCAAGTGGAATTATAATTCCAGACTCAGCAAAAGAGAAACCATTAAAAGGAGAAGTTATCGCAATTGGTAATGGAACCAAAGATGAAGAAATGGTTGTAAAATCAGGCGATACAGTGCTTTATGGTAAATATGCCGGAACAGAATTAGAATTAGAAGGTGAAAAATATTTGATAATGCGTCAAAGCGATATTTTGGCAATTATCTAAAAATTGTTTAGAATTTCAGTAAATAACATTAAAAAAAATAATACAAAAATAACATGGCTAAAGAGATAAAATATGACATGGAAGCTCGTGACTTGCTAAAAAAAGGGGTTGACGAGTTGGCAAATGCAGTTAAGGTAACCTTAGGACCTAAGGGAAGAAATGTAATTATAGAAAAGAAATTTGGAGCTCCACACATCACAAAAGATGGAGTATCAGTAGCCAAAGAGATTGAGTTGAGCGATCCATACGAAAACATGGGAGCACAAATGGTAAAAGAAGTAGCATCAAAAACAGGTGATGATGCCGGAGACGGAACAACAACAGCTACTATCTTAGCTCAAGCAATCATTAACGTAGGATTAAAAAATGTTACTGCAGGAGCAAATCCTATGGATTTAAAACGAGGGATAGACAAAGCTGTTGCAAAAGTTGTTGAAAGCATCAAGAGTCAAGCCAAAGAAGTTGGCGATGACTATAATAAGATAGAACAAGTAGCAACCATTTCAGCAAACAACGACAACGAAATTGGGAAGTTGATTGCAGATGCTATGGAAAAAGTAAAGAAAGAGGGTGTAATTACTGTTGAAGAAGCAAAAGGAATGGAAACGACTGTAGAAGTAGTTGAAGGAATGCAATTCGACAGAGGCTATCTTTCTCCATATTTTGTTACCAATACAGAAAAGATGGAGGTTGAATTTGACAATCCATTCATCTTGATTCACGACAAAAAAATCTCTTCATTAAAAGAAATTTTACCTATTCTTGAAGCCACAGCGCAAGCAGGTCGTCCACTATTGATTATCGCAGAAGATATAGATGGAGAAGCTTTAACAACATTAGTTGTAAACCGCTTACGTGGAGCATTAAAAGTATGTGCAGTAAAAGCGCCTGGTTTTGGAGATCGTCGCAAAGAGATGTTGGAAGACATCGCAATTTTGACCGGAGGATTGGTTGTAACAGAAGAAAAAGGCATTAAATTGGAAAATGCAACAATTGAGATGTTGGGTACAGCAGAAAAAGTAACCATCAACAAAGACAATACAACCATTGTGAATGGAGCAGGAGCAAAAGAAGCTATTGCAGAAAGAGTTGCTCAAATCAAAGCTCAAATCGAGGCTACTAAGTCAGATTATGACCGTGAAAAATTGCAAGAGAGACTTGCTAAATTAGCAGGAGGAGTTGCTGTACTTTATGTTGGAGCACCTTCAGAAGTTGAAATGAAAGAGAAAAAAGACCGTGTTGATGATGCATTAAGTGCAACACGTGCCGCAGTAGAAGAAGGAATTGTTCCTGGTGGAGGTGTTACCTACATTCGTGCAATTGAATCTTTAGAAGGTCTAAAAGGTATAAATGAAGATGAAACTACCGGTATAGAAATCATTAAAAGAGCAATTGAAGAACCTTTAAGACAAATCATCACAAATGCAGGAAAAGAGGGTGCAGTTTACGTTCAAAAAGTAAAAGAAGGCAAAGGTGACTTTGGATACAATGCTCGCAATGAAAAATTTGAAAACTTCTTTGAAGCGGGCGTAATAGATCCTGCAAAAGTAACTCGCGTTGCCCTTGAAAATGCTGCATCAATTGCAGGAATGATGTTGACAACAGAATGTGTCATCGCAGAAAAGAAAGAAGATAAAGCAGCAGCACCTGCTATGCCTCCAATGGGAGGAGGAATGGGTGGCATGATGTAAGATTATCTTTCCTTCTTTATAAAGGGTGTGTCAGCAAATTTGTTGACACACCTTTCATTTTATAGCCATAATATTTGTACGTTATACATGATATTTAATCAATAAAATTTAGTATCAAGCCGTTAGCGGAATTTATTGACACTATCGAGGATAAATATTGCAGATATAAAAACAGGGCGAATGCGATTCGCCCCAACGGCAGTATCCGAAATAATATAATTGCTAACACGATGGCCGAATTAATTAAGAGTGAACTTAAAAGTATTTCCAAACAAAAAAAACACCGATAGAGAGTAAACCTCTACCGGTGAATTTTCTATTTTGTAATCAAAAATTATTTACAAATTATTTTTGTTGAGAAGCACGATAACGTTGATTCATTACAAATACAACCTCAGAAGTGATATTCAACATAGGTTCTGCATACAAAATATTATCTGCATCCGTATTACTTAAAATCAACTTATAACGTTTATCTGCATTAAAAAATTCAAAGAATGAATTAATGGAATCACGTAAACGCATATTCATCTTTTGTTGTTCAGTAATCAAATCTTGCGCCAAACGTTGTTCTAAAGTTTGCAACTCTTGATCCTTTTTAAATAGCCTATTTTGTTCTTGCTCAAAAGACTCTTTAGACAAAAATCCGCCAGCTTGATATTTTTGTTGGAAAACTTCCAACTCCGCCTGTAATTTTTGCTGAGCAGAAACAAGTTCCTTTCTTGATTTATCCTGCTTTTTCAATAATGTTTCATTCAATTTCTTTGCATACTCATAATTCAACAAGAAAGTATCCACATTAATATAAGCAATCGGGTAAGTTTGAGTCAACGAATCACTAGAAACTGAAGTATTTACAACAGTAGAATCCGGAACCACAACATTACTTTCCGCCACCACAGATTCTGCACTTTTACTAGAAAAATGTAGAACATACAATCCAATCACTGCCAATGCTAAAACAGCAAGCGCAATAGTGTTAAAATTTTTCATTTGTATTGATTTTCTTTTTTTGTTTTTGTTTAATTCCTTTCCATTCCATATAGTCTTGAGTTTGCACACAATATATACCCCGCTCTGCCATTGCCTTGTTTCCACCTACGTGTAAATTAGGAAATTTACCTTTTTTGGTAAAAAAAATGCGGACCCCCAATAAAGCAATAGCAACCGCCACTATGCCTATAGTTAAAAGTAATATTGTAAAAACGTTTCCCATATTTCAGAAAATTGCCACAAAATAAATCAAATATTTTGAGAATTTATCCACCCACACCATATCTTTTTGTATTATTTCAGAGTAGATCAACTATTTTAACATTATTTAATAGCAATACTCTATAAATAACGCTCATTGAGTATCATTTGATAAAATTAAAAAATAATCTTAGTCTCTCAATTGTTGTAAAATAACACAAAAACAAGTAATTTCGCAAACATAAAAATGGTGTATTTATAAATACTCACCAATATATAAAAACAGAATAATATGGAACAACAAATTACCACTTTAGAACCTCAAGAATTGTGGCATTTTTTCGATAAAATCTGTCAAATTCCGCACCCATCTGGCAAAGAAGAGAAGATTCGCGAATACATTGTCAATTACGGAAAGAATTTGAGTCTACAAACTCAGACAGACGAAGTTGGGAATATATTGATATGTAAACCAGCAACACCGGGGTATGAAAAAGCTCCAACCCTCCTTCTACAAGCCCACATTGATATGGTTTGTGAAAAAAATGAAGAGACCATACATGATTTCGAAAAAGACCCAATAAAAACATACATAGATGGAGATTGGGTAAAAGCCCACGGAACGACGTTAGGAGCAGACAATGGAATCGGTGTTGCATCAATGCTTGCAATTTTAGGTTCCAATACGATTAAACACGGAAAACTGAAGTGTATTTTTACAATCGACGAAGAACGAGGATTAACAGGTGCGCAACACGTTTGTGCCGATTGGTTAAACGCTGATATGTTATTAAATTTAGACTCTGAAGAAGATGGAAGATTTTGCATTGGATGTGCGGGAGGAATTGAGACCTGCGCAACCTTTGAAGTAAAAAGAGAAACTCCTACTGACGATTTATTCTTTGCAGAAATATCAATTTCCGGATTAAAAGGAGGACACTCCGGAGATGACATAAACAAAGGTCGCGCCAATGCAATTCAACTTTTGGCACGTTTCTTATGGGAGCAAAAACAAAAATATCCTTTATACATTGCAGACATAATCGGAGGCAACCTTCACAATGCGATTCCTAGAGAAGCAAAGTGTAGCATAGCCATTCCATACAAATTCAAAGAAGAACTACGCATTCAACTTAATATATATACAACAATTATTGAGAATGAATACCCGACAGAAGGAAAATTAGCCATTGAATTATCATCAGAGAATCGTTTAGACAGCATCATTAATGCTTCTGATAGCGAAAAGATTATCAATACACTATTTGCCCTACCCAATGGTGTAATAGAAATGAGTAGAGAAATTGAGAATCTTCCAGAAACATCCACTAATTTAGCCTCAATCAAAAGAATAACTGAAAATAGTTATAAAATAGCAACCAGTCAGAGAAGCTCAACCGAAAGTAAAAAGATCGAATTAAAAAATAGGATGGAAGCGTTGTTCATCATAGGAGGAGCCTCATCTGTAACCCATAGCGATGGCTATCCCGGTTGGAAACCCAACTTACAATCACCAATCAAAGAGATTGTGGTTCAATCATTTGCAGAACTATTTGGATACACTCCGATTGTAAGTGCAATCCATGCCGGATTGGAATGCGGATTATTCAAAGCACAATCACCTAACTTAGATATGATTTCGATCGGACCTGAAATCAATGGGAATCATTCACCCAACGAACAATGCAGTATATCCAGTGTAAAAAAATATTGGCAACACCTAAATGATATTCTGGCACGAATTGCAGAAATAAGGCAATAATACAAATTGGATAAAGATGATTTTTAAGAGGACTTTGAACGAGAAACAAATCTCTAACAATCGTTTAATATTAAATTTAGCTATTCCTAATATCATATCCAACATCACCATTCCTCTTTTAGGAATGGCTGATGTTGCTATTGCCGGTTACATTGGCGGCGATAGTGCCATCGGTGCAATATCTATTGGCTCTACCCTATTCAATTTTATATATTGGAATTGTGCCTTTTTAAGAATGGGCTGTAGCGGACTCACTGCCCAAGCATACGGTGCAAATAATTGGAGAGAGTGTACCAATCTGTTGATTCGCTCAATTACCTTATCAATCATCCTCTCTACCTTACTCCTAATTTTAAAAAATCCAATCACATCTCTATCAATTGCGCTGATAGATTGCAGTTCACAACTAGAACCAATGGTGAGAGAATATTTATTAACACGATTTTGGGCTGTACCTGCCTCTATCTCACTATTTTCTATCCACGGCTGGTTTATTGGAATGCAAGATTCACGTTCACCTATGTGGATAGCCATCATTTCCAATATAGTAAATATTCTTTTCAGTCTTTACTTCGCAAAATACTTAGGATACGGAATAAAAGGAATAGCAATGGGAACCGTAATTGCACAATATGCATCACTACTTCTCTCCCTATTAATATTTTACTTCAAATACAGCAAACAATGCGAACGCACGACTTTAAAAGAGAGCTTATCTCGAAAGAGAATGATTAACTTTTTCAATATCAATAACGATATATTTATTCGGACGCTCATCATAACGATGGCCTATACACTATTTACTATAAAATCTACACAATTTGGAGAGACAATATTAGCAACCAATACACTTTTAATGCAATTATTTACACTATTCTCCTATATGTCAGATGGTTTTGCATTTGCAGCTGAATCACTATCCGGACGATTTATTGGAGAAAATAAACAAAGTCAACTACAATCTACCATTAAAAGCCTGCTTATTTGGGCGGGATTAATAGCCACTCTATTTATTTTATGCTACATTTTATTTGGGGAATCAATTCTGCAACTATTTAATCCATCGCAAGAGGTTCTTTTATGCGCTCAGCAATACATATACTGGGTCATTTCCATTCCATTAGCCGGATTTTTACCATTTATGATTGATGGAATAATGTTAGGAGCTACCCAAACAAAAATTTTACGAAATAGTGTAGCAATTTCGTTTATAGTCTATATAATCTTACTCTATTCCTTGATACCAATGATTGGTAACAACGCCATTTGGTTAGCATTTCTAACCTTTATTCTGCTACGAGGAATATTGCTGATCAGTCCACTAAAAAAACTAGTTTATAAACAACCTACCCCCTAATAAAGAACCTTTCTACAACATCAACCAAACCATCCTCATCATTTGTTGCCGTAATAAAATCAGCTTCCTCTTTTACCACCTGCTGGGCATTTCCCATGGCTACGCCCAATCCGGCATAACGCACCATCGACAAATCATTAAAACCATCGCCACATGCCACCATCTCTTCACGAGTCAGATTTAAATGGAGTAATAAACGTTCTAAAGAATAAGCCTTATCTACATTTTGAGGCAT
>JAEIGA010005206.1_pt1 | contig 19961 bp, 32 predicted proteins | sample 9270691 | NCBI WGS metagenome assembly JAEIGA01 (sample SAMN17057246, study PRJNA624740) | gut metagenome | biome: biome; isolation source: fecal sample | host: Bos grunniens | place: China: Xizang | collected 2019 | reverse complement strand
TATCTTTTTTATAGATAATAAAAAAAAAGGGAGTATCCTCATATAAGGATACTCCCTTTTATAAATTTATCCTTCTCTAGATACTTTTGAGAAAGATTATTTATTCATTAATTATATTTGACCTTAATTATTAAAATGTTCCCCAAGTCATTCCAATAGTGATAGTATTATCAGCAGCAGCAACAGTTACAGCACTATCTTCAGCACCTTTAACTGTGATAGCTCCTAAATCACCATCATTACTAGCAAATTCATCATCTTTTGCTACACCAGAAGCTAATTGAATTACTGCTGAATTATCACCAGTTGCTAAAGACATTTCTGGATTATAATCAGCAACATATCCAGAAGGAACATGTTCCCAAGTAATTGCGTCAAGAAGTCCAGTTTCTTCATTTTCTGTTCCAGTGGCAATTAATAAATCACCAATGTAAACAAAAGTAGCATTTTCAGTACCTTCACCAATAATGAATTCACCTTTTGATTTGTAAGTAGCACCAATAGCAACTCCAGAAGTTGGTAAATCATCAACTGAATCTACAACACCTACAAATTTTAATGCATCAGCTGTTTGGATTTTATCTATGTAATCTGCTTCGATTTTTTCAAGCGCAGCTTCAACACCAGCAAAGCTTTCAATTTCTTCGCCATTTAAAATACCGTCAAATTTATTTGTTACAACATTTTGATAAGCAGTAAAAGTGTCAGTTGTTACATAATCAGCTAATTCTTCAGATAAATCATTTTTAGTAGCATAAGTTTCTTTAATAGTTTTAATTTCTTGAGCATTATCAGCAACGTCTTGTACTAAACCACCATCTCTTACGCCATCAACTTCTTCACCAAGAAGAATATCTTCATTGTTTTGCGCTTTTTCCAATGCTGTATTTGCTGTACCTTGAGCACCATTAGCAGCTGCTAAAGCTTCTGCGGCAGCCTTTTTAGCACCATGAATTGTATTAGCTGTAGAAGCATCCTCTGCTGTTCCAAGAAGATCTTCTTGAGCTTTTTGTAACTCTGCTTTAGTAGCATAATTTGTAAGACCAGCTTGAATATCAGCTACTTCTTTTACAAGACCACTTTGTCCATCTTCACCTTTAAGAATTTTTTCATTAGCGTCTGCTTTAGTATTAGCATTATTTGCTGATCCTTGAGCAGCTTGAGCTAATTCATATGCTTCTTTTACTGTATGTCCAAAGTCTTGACCGCTTTCTTCATCTTTTCCTAAGATATTAGATTTTTCAGTAGCTAATTCTGTTTTAGTAGCATAAGTTTCTGGAATAGCTGAAAGTTTTCTACCATGTTCTGCAACTTCTGCTACTAATCCGCCAGCTCTTTCACCATTTTCATCTTCTTCACCAAAAAGAGTATCATTAATGTCATTAACTTTTTCATTCAAGTTTGTGATAGCAGCATCTGTGGCTGTAGTATCTTCAAGAGTTTTAACACGAGCTCTTAATGCTTCAAGATCTGCACCTACTCCAGCATAAGCTTCAAAAGTAGCAGTACCATCATTAGCAACAGCTGTACAATGATAATATGTTTCACCTACAAGACAAACATCACCCACAGTTCCTGTTGAAGGAAGAGTATCTACTTTACCAACAAAGTTTAATAATCCTTCAAGAATATCAATTTCAGCTTCAATGGCAGTATCTGTGTCTTGAAGATCTTTTACATCATCTTGAAGATCTTTAATATCTTCTTTAATTGTATTTAATTGAGCATTAATTTTTTCTTCTAAAGCAGCTGTGCTATTAATTTGAGTCCAAGAATGTTCTCCTTCAACTACTCCATTATATTTAATTAAAGCATTTGCTTCAACTACATAATAGAAAGCTTCTGTTGAGAATGGAGGTTGCATTTTTTCCCATTCAGTGATAGTAGGAATAGATACGATTTGACCTAAACGAATTCTATTACCACCTAAATCAACATACATTGCTTTTTCATCTGATGTTACATACACTGTACCATCAACAATATTTTGAGGTAAATTACTGTGTAAACCATATTTAAAATTTAACATTGCCATTTAAGTTTCCCCCTTAAATTCCTTTTAATTCTTTCCAAGTTAAAATATCTTGAATATCACTAATATCATTATTAGTTTTTGTTTCGAATTCAATGAAAACTTCTTTGTCGAGTTTATTCTTTAAAGTTAAATCTAAATTAGTAACTTTACTCATTGAAATTTCATTCAAGTTTAACTTTTTATTTATAACAGTAAATTCTTCAGATACTGAATCAATAAAATGTTCAGTAATAGCGGATTCTAATTTATTTAATCGTTCATCTGTTAAATTATTTTCTGATAAACCATTAACAAAATCTTCTCCTTTAGAATGTTCAGTAATCCACTCTGCTAAATCTTGTACATTAGAAGCATTTACAGAACCAGAAATTTCTAAACTGCCATCTTGTTCATTAATAACTAATTTATTTAATTTCTGTTTATCACTTTCGCTTACTAAATAATATCCACCTGAAGTTTTTTCACCATTATTTAAAATATCATCTAAACCAATAATTTTATTTATTGGTAAATTTAGTAGATTTAATCTACCTTCGATAGGCTCAATTGAAAAATGTGCTTCATTTATAGTTTTAATAGGACTATTTTCTAATGAAGCTAATTTCTTTCCTTCTAATTCTGTCATTAGACGAGAGCCATCAACTTTATCTACTTTAAATTTAACTGTTTCTGCTAATGTGTTTAATTGAGTTACAGTTGCGTAATCACTTAAATCAACATCCCAAGAACCTACTTGTTCAATAAAACGAGTTTCAGTTCCTTCAGAATCAGTAAGAATTAATACCATATATTCATAATATTTATTTGAGTCTTCCTGTAATCCAGTAGGAACCATATAAATATACTGATCGGCATCATCCGCATTAATATCAATAGATTCTATACTATCAATAATTTTTCTTTTTAAATGAACAGCTGCGGCAACTGCTTTATTAATCTAATCGTCTGTCTCTCTTTTAGTATATACATCAGACCATATAAGAGTTCCTTGAGGTCCTACTGATAATACTGTGCCAAGAGCCGCAGTATCAAAGCCTTTTAAACTTAAGTTACCATCTTTATCAAATTCAAATAAATTTTTATTAACAGTAATTTCATTGGCTCCTTCAATAGAAGTTAATGTATTATTTGGTTGAATAATATAAAAATTAGCTTTATTATTTTCAACCACTACTAAAGTTTGACCATGGTAATATACTGATTCAGACGAACCCGCGGGAACCGCTTCGGCGGCCGCCGCAACGGCGTCAGCATAACTCTCAAAGTAACTTCTAACGTCTAAAGGGAACGCAGAAGTAGGATTAAAACCAACGCTAAAATTTAATTTACCAAAATTTAACGCCATTAATTAACCCTCCTCTTTGATTGTAAATGTATAAGAATTAATAGTATCGTTTGCTCTAGCATAATCAATATAATATATATTATAAGGTTTAGCTAAAAATCCATTATTTCCTTCTACATCTAAATTAATTTTTGTAAATCCTGATAAGATTTCTGCTCCGAAACCATTAGTATCAATTATCGAATCTAATTCATTTAAATCACTAGGATAAGCAAATATAACTCGATAAGCACCAACTGGTATTGATACTTCAATAGAATCTCCATTAATCAAACTATTTTTTGTTGAACTTAAACTTCTAATTTTTTCAGATGTTAATTCATCTTTATTATTAAAAGTTCCATAGAAAGTTTTTCTATATCCAACAAGTCCATTTTTTGTAGCAGAAGCGGAGTTTTCAAAAATTTGAGCTTCAGGACAGTTATTACCCAAATTAGTTACTGGCATCTAACCGCTAGTATAATTAGCAGTAGCTGTAATAGAATAATTAGTATCATCAGTAACCACAAATTTATTAAAACTACCATTATTAGTAGTTAAAATATTGTTATTATTGTCAGAAATTGTCCAAGTAGATACTTTTACACCAGTATCAGGACCAAATTCATATTGACCCTTATTAAAAGTAGCTGTATATTTTGGCTCAACTTCTGTGCCTACTTCATATGATTTAGCATTTTCAAATATTAAATCAATACTAGGCTAAGTTACTTTTGGATTTTTTTCTTTTACAAAGATAGTTTCAAAGATTTGTTTTAAATTTTTACCTGCGGCCGCAATTATTGCCTAACCATTTGTTAAACTAATATTTCCAACCTCAGTAGTAGTAATCAAATCTTCATCAAAATAAACATTTTCAGCATTATAATTACCATTCATTGCTTTCCATATATTATTATCAAAAATATATGAAGTATATTGCCATTTATCATCAGCAATTAAATCTTTAATAATAATTATATTTCCATCAATATTTTCCATATTGATTGTAGCTTCATAAATTAAATCATTATGATTTAAATGATTAGTGTTCTATAATGTTAAAATAGTATGATCGACACTTAGTTTAGCCCAAGTTCCATCACTTCTTAAAAACAAGTCTAACTATCCAACTTCTGGTGCGGGAACAAATCCAGCTAAACCAGGAGAGTCTTTAGTAGCACCTATAAAAAGAAGTTCTTCTAAATCTTTATTTACCCAAGCTGCGGCTTGAGTATCATAAACCAATAAAGAATCTCTTTCAATAAAGTTTTCTAAAAGTACGTCTCTTAAATCGCTTAAATTACTAATGGTGGGTAAGTTTTCTTCATCATCATTAGAACCTGCAATTAATTTAGAACCTAAATATAAAAGAGCATTAGACTCATCTTGTTCATAAATAAAATAAAGAGTGTCACTATCTTTCTATGCTAAATTTGCGTACGCTTCTGGCGTACCTCTTAGAAATTTAACATATCTTGCCAATATCTTTCTCCCCTTTCTTTTATATTTTTATTTTTAATATATATAAATATAAAAATAAATCAATTTAATTATTTTTCCAAATATCTTTTGGATCAATAATAATGTTATTTTTTTCTAATTCGTTTAACAGGTTATCAATAACTCCTGTTAAAGTAAAGTTAGTACTTGTAATAGTAGCAGTATTTTCATTAGTTTTTTTAATCATTTCAATTAAATTTTCAACAACAGATTTTTGCTATAATAAAAGATTTTTATTATTTAAATTTCCAATAGCTTTAACAAGAGTGTCATCATCATTTAAACCTAAATCACTCATTGTCCCAATTTTATCATTAATATCATTAATATTATTATTAATGGTTTTATCAGCAGCCTCTAATTTATCAAGACGTCCATCATACTTACCATCCAAATCACCAATATTCTTTGTATTGTTATTAATATCTGTAGTATGTTTATTAACCGTTGTTTGTAAATTAGTTATATTAGTATTTATTGTATTTAAATCAGCATCTAATTCTGTAATAGGTAATTTAAAATACTAATTTTCAATTCCACTAATATGACCTGCTTCATCGAAATTTAAATTTTGAATTTTAATTTGATCTCCAGGTTCTAATGGAGTAGGATTTTTTCCTGTGGCATTAGACTTTGTAAAAGATACAAACTTACCATTTTTAGCTAAATCATCATACTTTGGGATAGAATGATAAAATTCACATTCGTAATTATTACTACCTTTTTTTAATTTAATCCATTTATTTCCAGAATCTAAAGTAAATTCTGAATTTAATCCAATAGCTGGAATACTGGAATTACTAACATCCTCTGGGGCTGTTGTGGTATCTTTTCCATTGTTTTTAATTAAAATTTTAGCGAAGGCATTTTCTAACTGATAAAAGACTTTACCATAAAAACTCATGTACTAATACCTCCTTCATAAACAATATCTATTAATAATCTATTAACTCTATTATCATTTGGAAAGAAATTAGAAATATCATTAGCATCAAATTGAATACTATTAATACGTCCAACTCCTTCAAGATTTAATTCATAAATTCCTGTTTTTCCAATTGTAATAGGATAATCTGAATTATTTAAATAAAATTTCAGTCCTTGGGGACCTTGAATCCCCAATTGTGAAATTAATGTATAATCATTAAATATATTATCTGAAGTTAACATACCATTATAATCTGAGAACTTCGGATAATTATTATCATTATTAAATCCTTCAAATCTAAACTACATAATTTTTCTCATATCCTAAATCCTCTCTTTTATAAAATACTTTCTGCGGCTTTTGTTACTGATAATGTCATAGTTCCATTATGTGTTAATGATAATGTAATTTTATTAACAATATAATCTCCATTTAAGCCAGATTTTTCGTCATATAATAATACTCTAGTATTTGGTTGCAGATAATAAACAGGTATTGCTGTTATACTAGCAGTTTCATTACAATAACTATGTTTATATAACAATTCATCTAAACTATCTTTAGCTGATTTTCCTTGAGCACTAATAGCAAACATACTTTCAATATCAGGAACTTGAATAAATTTATATCCACTATTAATATTTATATTTGCTCCGCTTGGAACAAATACCACAGGAGGTGTTTCTCTAAAATATATAGATTTTATATTTGTTTCATTTATAGCTTTTGTCCTTGAACCAATATTCTTAACACTGTAATTATTTAATTTTCCATCAACATCTAAAAAATCAAACCAAAAGATAAGATTATAGGGTGCTTCATAAATATCTTTTCTCCAATATGTTTTTTCATTCGCGTTACCTTCAGTAAAATAATATATATCACTCATTTCTTTTTCTAATTGATCAACTTTTTCTGACTGGCTATTATATTTTTCTTCAACAGTATTAAATTCACTTTTTTTTCTAAAATATTCATCTTGAAGCATAGGCAAATAAATTTCTGGGGATGTAATTACTTGTGGAGGAGTTGAATCATCTGTGAAATAATATTTTCTATATGCTCCATTATTGTTTGAAAATCCAAATGTATTAACACCATATTTTTGAATGGTGCTTTTAAATTCGCCATCTTTTTGATTCTCAGGATCATTTCTATTATTCCAATATCGAACTAAATCTTCTGCTTCAGTATTTTTTTCTTCTGATAAGTATTCACTTAAAACTGAAAGATCATATTCAATTCCCCATTTATATTCTTCAGAATTTTCATCTAATCGTCCAAATACTTCTAATCTTAAATTTTCTAATGTTGCTTTATAATCTGATAATTTTTCTGACTCTTCTTCAAAATCACTTCCAATAGCAGGATAATATAACTCTCTCCAAAATCCTTCTAAATCTATATAATAGGATTCATATCCTGTGCGCCCAGTTGGATAAAGACTTCTATTCTATTGAATAACTCTCAATTCAAAATCTTCAAGCCAGTTATATCTATAATAATCACGTGCCATTTGATAAATTATTTCTCGCCAATCGCACGTAATAACACCATCCTTAACTTTATATATATCTCCAGAAACATATTTTGTTGATAATTGAGGTTTTAATTTAGTATCATATTTATTATTATATTCATCAACCTCTGTTTGAGTGACAGTAATACTATTATATTCAGTTGGCTTTACATCAATAGCATATCTAAAATGAATAGGAATTTTTGCTCCAGTAATAGATTCTTTTTCGCCCCAAATAGAATAATTATTTTTAATATTACTTAATTGAGGATTGTTATTAAAAGCAGTAATTAATTCTCCACCTGAAAAAACATAACTATAAGAAGAAGCTATGGCTAAAGCCTCAGGTAATTCTGCATATTCATCAGAAGAGTTATTTGGTGACCACATAGTCGAAATAAAAGATTGTTTCTTTTGGAAAACAAATTGTCCATCAAGATTATAAAAATATTCAAATTCAACAAGCATATTTTTAATTTTATCCAATACAGAAGTAATAGTTTCTCCAACTTTTGCTATTAAATCTCCTGCATAAACTAAATCAGTTTCTCTATAACCTGCAGTTTGTCCCTCTTCTATTTTAGTAAAATAATATCCTTTATATTCATTTCCATCCTTAATATAAACAGGTTTTACAATAAAATCATCTGTTAATGTTGTAGTAAGAGGTTCTAAATAAATGTAAGTAAAACCATCTTTTGTTATAACTATTTCAGATAAATCAGCTAATTTTTTTATATTATCTTTATTTGTATTATTAGGTTCTAAATATATATCTATATCATCATTTTCAATTATGGGATTTTTATAAAGTTTTTCAGAACTGTCTTCATCTCTATATAAATACATTGGAGTACTATAACGATATTCTAATAATTCTAAACCAAAAGTATCTAAATTATTAATAATAATATTATGATGAGGCTCTCCCGCATAGACATGAACCATATTTCTAATAATGTCTTTAATTGGAATTTTTTTAATTACCCAATTACCTTGCGCATTTTCTTCTTCTATTTGACCAAAATCAATAGAAGATTCAAATGTACCTCCGACTTCACCATTTAATAAACACATTTTATCTTTTCCATTAATTGAAATAGTAAAATTAGAAAGCTATTGTGAAGTATTAAAATTTGAAATTAAAAATATACCTTGATTAAACCAAATAATATTTGGTAAAGTAGGATCTATATTATTTTGAACTCCAATTTCTAGTTTAAATTTAGTATTTGTTCCCCAATAATAATCATTATAATCGAATTCCTGAGCTATTATTGTTAATGAACAGGTTCTTCTAACAGAAGAGTCTCCATCAATGTTAATGGAGCCTCCTGTTAAACGACCTTCTATACTTTCAATTGGAAGTTCATTAAAGTTTAAAGCGGTTACTTTTGCATATAATGTTTTATTTCGATCCTTATCTATTTCTCGCAAAAATTCTTGATTATAAAGCAGATTCAACTTTATATTCCTCCTTTAACCCTTCAACAGCTTCTTCTAATAATTCTAAATATTTTTGATATAAATTATCAATTTGCTGTTGAGTACTGTTATTACCGAGAGCTGTTTGCCAATTTGTTTTGGCCTCTGCTACATCTTTTCTATAATGTAAGCTTCCAGGAACTTCAACAATATATATAATTTCTCTTTGTTGATAAACTATATCTATAATATTACCTGATCCAGAAGATAAAACATCAAGATTGGAAATATTTGTTAAAGCTTCATATCTTCCAGTAGTAGTAGCAGATTGACCATTAAAATCAATTACTTGACCCTCAGACATTCCACTCATTTTAAAATTATAACCAATAGAAGAAATCTTTTTTTCATTTCCTTCACTTAAACTTTGTCTTCCATCAATACATTTTTCTATTTTAGATCCTTCTTCAAAACCCTCTTGAATATAATAAATATAATTTTTATTTAAACTTGTTACTGGAGACATATTTGCATTCCAATAATATTTACCATTAACCTTATAAATTTTTGATATATCTCTTGGTTGTATTTTAATATAATGGAATGCTCCAGTTTTAAGTCTATAATCTATAAAAGTCTCATCAAGAAGATTCACATTAACTCCTCTACCTATTTTCTAAACAACTTTATCAGTAATTTTAATATCATAAATAAGACTGAAATCATCAACCGCAGTTTCATAATAAGTATAAGTAATAGAAGCTCCGTTACCCCAAGAACTAGATAAAAGAGTTATACTTGTTAAAGGTGTTGCCTTTAAAGTATTGGTTGGTAATACATATGTACCAGTATTTCCTATCGTAACAGTTGTTTCAGAAGAGTTATTTAATTGGTATTTAAATTTTACTCCAGGATTTGCTACTACTGATGCTGTAATTGCGGAAGGTATTGTAACTTTTTGATTTTTGTTATAACTACTTAAATTTTTTTGAACAATTTTTACCGTTCTGGTCTCAATATAATCATTTAAAGCAAAACCATAACGTTTTAAATTTTCAAAAGTATAATCAGCAATTTCATAAGCTGTTGAAGAAAAATTATGTAGCATTCTACCAAGAGAATCTATTGGAGTTAATGAAGTATTCATTAATCGAATAATATAATTACCTTCAGAAGGAGATTTAAATAATTTTGGTTGTCCATTAGTTAACCAAGATAAAATCTACATTTTAAATTCACGTTCTCTCCAAATATTATCAACTGTTAAATAATGTCCTAAATCTTGAGGTTCATCATGAGATAAATTTAAAGGAAATTCTTCTTCATTATTTCCATATAAAGAAATTAATCCAGAAATAGGAAATTCTTTATAATTTACTTGACCATTTCGGAAAATAAAAGGATGTTTTCCTCCAATGGTATCAGCTTTTGATTCTAATATAGTAGATTTAAAACTACTAACTTTTGGATTAAATCTAATTCTTAAACATTTTTTTCCATCATATAAAAAAGCATCTTCAAAATCAGATTGAATAATTCCTTCTTTATTTTCTAATCTATTTGATAAAAGTCCTGTTGAACTATTATAAGCTCTAATCGCATATCTATATTTAAAGCCTTGTTTAGCTGTATAATCTTTACAAATAACCATATTAGTATTAGTATTCCATTTAGTCAAATCAAATCTTGATAATTCATACCAAGAGCCAAAATTGTCTTCAGAAGAACTTCTCATTAAAATAAAATGACCATTTACAAGAACTCCAGATTTATCTCCTAATAATGATATTTTAATATAACCATTATCAAAATCATTTTTCGCAGATAATTTTGCATGAACATTTGGACTACTAGTTTCAGTTTCCATGATGGTATATTTTCCACTACTTTTCTTTAAACCATTAATAGTGGTAATATTATATTCAATATAATATCTTACATTCGCATCTAAATTAGTATGAACATTCCAAGTATCTGTTGTTTCATTAAAATCATTATCATTAGAATAGTTATGAATTAATTCTCCACTTGTAGCAATTATTTCATTATTTTCATTATATAAATTAAAACAATAAGAATATACTTTTTCAGTAGAATCATCATTTTCATCTTTTTGTGAATATACTCCAGTATATGTATAAGTATGCGCTAGAGTGGTATTATCTCGTCCTTGGATATATACTGATGGTTCAGAAGTACATTTAATAACACCAACAGTTGAATAATATCCAGTTTTACCCTCTGATACTAAAGCTATTTGAACTTTATAATATTGTCCAATTAAAGGTTTAAAATTTAATTTTGATAAATCAAAACGAACTAAATACTATTGAGTTTCACTATCAAGCCAAATTTCTTCGCTCTTTATTCCATCTACTCTAATTGTATTGCTTTGAACATTTTTAATTAAAATAGAAACTTCTGTAAAATCTGTTCTACTAATTGCGCGAGTTAGATTAAAGGGGATGGTAATTGAATTTCCATAAAACGCAGGTAATTTATTACTTATTTGCGGTGGAAATAATTTATCCTTTGCCATTACTATTACTCCTTTCTCTCTATATAAATAATGTGGGCCGCAGTTAATTTTAACTACGGCCCTTAAAAATTAATCAATCATAAACATAATAGCTTCCATTTGAGCAGTTGTCATAACTAAGTCATCATTTAAGCTATCAATATTGATTTTGTAAATATTTACTTCTTGTTCGAGATTGAATAAATCTTCAAGTTCCTTTGTTACAACTTCCATTTTTTCTGAAGGAATTGAATATTGTTCTCCATCTGCTGTTAATTCTCCATAAGATTGAGCAATCTCTAAACGAGTTTTTTCAATATCTTGAGCAAGCTCTAATAATGTATTTCTATTTTTTTGTAAATAGAAATTGATTTTTACAGGAAGTTTTTGATTTGCATCATTAAAAGCTTCCATTAAGTTTTTTGTGTGTGAGTAAATTTCACTATTTTTCATTAACATATCCTTTTTCTCCTTTTTTATATATAAAAATTTAATTATTAAATTCTTTTAAGATTAAACATTTATAACCATTTATATCTTGTGGCCACACTCTATATTTTGTAGTCCCATCATAAAGTATTAAAGCATTAGCACCAAGACTATTACTAATAGTTAAACTAGAAGAAATACTTATTGAAGAACTGCTTATTGAAGAAGTGCTTATTGAAGAAGTGCTTATTGAACTACAATTTATATTTCCAGTAGATCCAGTTAATGTTATCTTATTACCAGCATAAACATAATCACTTCCTTTTATGTGATTTGCCTATACTAAACCTACTGTTGTTGTGCTATCAGAAGGAGTATAATATCCAATGGCCGCTAGCGCGTCGTCATCTTCATTTAAAAATCCATTTTCATCACTGTTTAATCTATAAATAGATAATCCACCTGTATGAATAGATCTTGCTTTTAAATAAGTTTTTGACACCATAAATTTAGCACTAATCATATTAGCTGTAATAAGACCTTCAATTGTAGCACTATGACCTTCTAAGGCTCCTGAAGTTATCTTATTTGCAGTGATATTACCCGTAATATTCGCACCTGATGCATATAATTTACCATCACTAGTAACTCCGAAAGTATCTCCAGCAATTATTCTCCAATTTCTTGCAGAATGATCATTAATTGTCGTATTGCTTGACTAGTTAGAACTATATAAAGCTAGTCCATTAAATTTATTGTCTTCGTCAATAGTTCCTGCTTTCAATTGAAAATTATTTGATAAAATTTTTAAATTTGTTCCATTAGTAGTTTTCCAAAAACGAATTTCATTCTCGTTTTCTGTTCCAAGTCTTAAATAACTTCCACCACTACTTGGATGACTTCTTAATACTAACCCATGATTCGGAGTACCTTCTGGTTCTTCTGTCCAGGCATTTAATTCAAAAGTTCCAGCCTATATTTTAAATTGATTTGTATTAGTATCAAAATCTCTCCAATATCTAATATAATTTGAACTATTTCCAACTCTCATATAACTAGGATTATCTTCTGTAGGTGTACTACTTAGCCAAAGCCCTTGATTATTATTCCAGGCATCTAATACGAAATTATCAGACCAAATCTCCCCAGTGTTTAAACTAATATACATTCCAGATCTTGGAATTATTTCTGTTACGGTAAATGAAGTTCCATTCTCTATCATCGTTTGAATTTCTTCTTTAGATTTTTGAACTGCTGTTGTTGAATTATCTACCTTAACCATATAATCTGCACTCCAATTTTCAGATCTTAGTACCCCGGTAGCAATATAATTAGCATTAATATAAAGCTATTCACTACCTTCATTACCAGTTAAAAATATACCTTTTATTCTTCCGCCATCTGTTAATTTATCAAATACCCTATCATATGTTAATAAACGATTATAATTATCCACTTTATTTTGAGACACAATATTCATTTCATCTAGATAATCTTGACTAGATTCATTCCACTAAGTAGCAATTGTTCCTTCTTCTAATTTAAGATGATGAAATCTAGTAAAATAACTGTATTCTATTTCCAATTTTCCTGCATCATTCTTTTTTGTTGTTGACTAGTTATAGTCTCTAATTGCAAAACGAGGAGAAGTATAACTATTATCAGGAACTTCAAAAATATGAAAAATCTATTGCCATCCTGTCGTAGTAGGTGTAAAAGTATATAATAATGGAGTTTCAGACTCAGAACCCGCGACAGGCCTAATTCTAAATTCAATTTTTTTCTTTGTATTTGGAATTTCAATCCATCCAGAAAACATATATTTTCCTTTTTTCAATGGTTTAATATCCTAATACAATGCCCTATAAGCATCTAAATTCTCTAAAGGAAGATTTCTAAGGGTAATATTCTTTTTATTGTCATTCGTTCTTACTTTAGCTTCGACTTTTGCTTCATAGTAAAACCAATGTGCTCCAACCTCTGGCTATACGCCACTAACCTTACTATCTGTATCAACACCAATATTTTTTATATCATCTCCATTGTCGCCATATGGTTTGGTGTCATTTAACAAATTCGATCCACCAATAGAGCCAGTCAAATAAAATTGATTTGCTTTAATATCTAATATACCAGTTTTATCAAATTTAATATAACTACTATTATTTTCATCTCCTAATTTTAAATAATAATAATCAGCATTAGTATTATCAGTTCCAGTTGGATCACTATCTAAATAAATACCTTTATTATTATTCCAAGCATTTAATAGAAAAATCTATGAAGAGATATCTAAAGTCGTTGTATTATCATCATTTAATTTAAATCTAACATAATTATTATTATCACCAACATTAAAATAATAATCATTGTTTGGATTACTATTTAAATAAATACCTTTACTTGTTAATTTAAAATTATAGGCATCAATATGACCATCATCTAAGTCAATACACATTCCTTCTGTTGCTTGTGATTCTTGATCAATTGTTATCTTTCCTGTATTAGGATCTTTTTTAAGCTTTCCGCCATTCTTAAACCAATTTGCTGAAGCAATAGTTCCTGAATTACCATTAAAAATAATTCTTCCTGTTCCAGATTTTCCTAAAAAAGCAGTTCCATCAATATTAAAACCAAAAGACTGAGCTCCTTCATGAAAACCATATAAACCAATTCCAGTCTGATTTGCTGTTCCGTATTGATCATCCTAAAAACCAACATTCATACCTGTACCAATGGCAACATCGCCCATTAATACACCTTCAAATTGATTATCAGTGTTTTTGCGGCCGGCACCAAACATAGTACCTAAAATAGTTCCATTCTTTTCATCAATCTAAAAACTTCCGTCCCAATCATTTAATAAAGCTGAAGCGTACTTATTCTATAAAATAATAATAGGCTGACGCCATAAATAAACATCATCCTCATTACCCATATCAAGTTTAGCTTCAACTATAGCATAACAATTTAATCCACTTAAATATAATGGTGCTGGAACTAACGTATTTGACTATTGATTAATATATGGCATATATTTTTCATAAAATTCTTTTTCTTGTTGTCTTTTCTCTTTTTCGTCAGCATTTGACCCTGCATTTACATATTTATTATCTATAATTGTAAATTTTTTGCCTTCTCCAACAATACAATATATAACATTCCATTTTAATCTTTCATCAGCAATTAACTCATCTTTTTTGTATTCTCTTCCTTTAATTTCACAATCTTTTTTAGCAAAAAGTTCATACTGTTTATTAAACATACTATTATTATCTAATGTTCCAGTATTATTATAAATAATCTAAGTGGGACCTGATATATATAAACAATCAGAATATTCATCACCAGTTCCACTAAATGGAATTGAATGTAAAACAGATAAATCTACCTATCTTACTCTTTCTTGACCTTTTGTTGAAGTCTCTTGACTTTCACTATTCTACATACCATTTAATTGAGTTCCTTGTAATTCAATTTTTCCTTTTACTTTAATAATACCATAACATCCAATTCCAGTATCAAAATTTAATTCAGTATTTGAAATCAAATAATTCAAATCAGGAGCCTAATTTGCAGCATTACCAGCTTTTGATGTTGCAGTATAACCAACCCATTCAATTTTAATAGGTTTAGTATCATCTTCTTCTAAACTTTCAATAAGTGGTAATTCGTTATTATCATAATCCTTTAAAACTGCTTTCAATTGCGCGCCCGTCTTACCGCTCGCCGCATTAATACTTCCTCTATTATTTATAGCAAGAGTATATTTAGTACCACTTGTTCCTTTTACACCAAATGTAAATAATTCCGTTCCATGAACAATCTCTTCAAGATTTGATTTCTAAAATTCACATTTAATATAATTGTTCTAACAATTAGATTCATAATAAGGTTTAATTTTATACCAAAATTGACGACTATCTATTTTCTTTTTACTATCAGTAAAATCCCATTTTTCCCAATCATATTCATAGCTATCAGCATCTTCTTTTTTAGTTGCTATTACCTATTTATAAAAACAATATTCTAAACAAATTCTTTTATAATACTATTCTTTATTTGTAAAACTACTATTAGTTTCTAAAATATAATTATTACCAGATTTTTTATAATATTTATTAGCTTCATAATTTTTAACTATTTCACCAGAAACTCTATTATCTGTTTGTTCTTCAAATTTAATCTCTAAATACTAAAAACTAGATTTACTTTCATCCAATGTAAATCCTTTTCCATCAGATGTATTATCTAATAAATCTTCTAAATCAACAGTTAGCATAGTTGAAACATTTGGAACATACCAATAAAGCTAACCACTTACTAAAGCATTATCTTTAGCATATAGTCCATCATATCCAACTTGAATTGCTCTAATTCTATGTTCATCAGAAGCATCCATTAAATAATTTGTTATTCCATATAACTAAAAACTATCAGATGAATTATCTAAATGTTTAAAAATTAAAATATCACCCTAGTCTGCAGTAGTTTCATCTGGTACTGGATCTTTATTAGAAAATTCCAATATATTACTTTCAAACATTTGATGATTATAAAATAAAACAGCTTTATACTATTCTTTTTGATAATCTTTAGCCATGTATCTTTGAAGGATTCCGTTACCATTAGATACTTTTGGAGCATGTAATTTTTTTCCTTCATTATTAAGAATATTTTTTCCTTCATCATCTTTCCAAATAGATGATAATCCAACATTAATACCATCAGCATCTCCTTTCAAAAACTTTTTATAATAAACTTTATTAGCATCAGGAGTATCTGCTGATTCTAAAACATATTTATCTTCAAGATCTGTATTATCTTCATTAGCATTATTTATATAATAAAATTTATTTTTAACATAAGTTTCTGAATTCTATTTTGTAGTATCAAAAGTTGTTACTTTTTGGAAAAAATCTCCTTTTCTTTTTAAACGCCTCCATCCTTTATCTAAAATCTATTCTTCTTGAGGAGGCTCATAATCTTGTTCATATCTAAACCAATAAATACAATATTTGTTATTATAACTATTTAAATCTGGAGAAGTATAAGCTTTAAAATTATTTTTAGTTTTATTTTTATAATCACGCATTTTTACAAAATCTGTAGAAACCATTGAAGTGGTTATAATTCCTGTTGGAAAATATTTTTTATAATACATATAATTAGAATAAGTGCTTTCCTTGCTACCTCCTAAAAAACCAAGATAACCAAACATTTTTGCTAATAAATCTTGAATTCTAATTAAATAAGTATTATAAATACTTAAATATCCACTATAATCTGTATCAATTTTATAAAACCCGCCTTTTTCTCCATTAAAATTTTCAGTTTTATCAAATAACCAATTTATATTAGTTTCAATTTTATTAAATAACTAACATATTCTAGCATTATAATTTTTAATTCTATTAAAATATGCTGTATAAGTTTCTCCTTCATCCTCTTTACGAGTTCCTGTTTGTGGCCACCAATCTTTCCAATCTTCTTCATGAGTCATTCCAAAAGCAATTTCATATCCATATTTTAAAACACCAGAATACTATTGAATAAGACCTTCTTTCCACTCAGCATTTTCTTCTGTATATCCTAAATATTTATAAATATCATTAACAATATTCATTAATGATTTATCACCAGAAGTAGTAATTAAACTATCAATATTATCTGTATAAGTAGATACTGAATCAACACAACTTTTTAATTCTCTTAATCTACTTATCATATCTGCACTGACCACTTTTAAAGCAGATACAATATTTGGAACTGCTTCTTCAATATTTGCGGCAAGTCCTAAACTTGTTTTATCTAAAGGAACATTTTCTTTTCCTTTTTGTGCAACTAAACGTGTATCAGTTTGAGATTTCTTTAAATATTCCAATTCATCATAATCATAATCATAGATACCATCACTAAATCCTATAAAATTACCATCTTCATCTTTATTTAACCACAATAATCCTATATTTTTAAGGTTTGTATCTTCTGTTGGATTTAAATAATTATATTGAGGATCATCTTCACAATAAATCTATAAAGTATTATCTTCAACATCTCCTAAATCACAACCCATACCAAGAACAATATCACTTACGATAATATCGTTATCCTATCCACTACCTTCTATTCTTTTTAATAAATCACCATTAGATTTTTTAAAATTATTATTTTGGTACAAACTTAAAACAATTGTTTCAACTAAGCCCAATGTATTAATTTTAAAAACTTTGGACTGTGGAGACTTTATACTAAAAGAATATGGATTTCCAAACATTTCAGAACTATCAAGTTCCATAATTCTATGAATAGAAATACTACTATTTACACTTGGTTTAATTTTTAAATCTAATCTTAAACCAAAATTCCCTTTAACTAAATCATAAGTTGATAATAAAGTTTTAAAATTTGCTTTTAAAATAATATCAGTATAAATATTATTTTTCTACATATTTAAATATTTATTATCAAAAGTTCGATTTAAAATAATTTCTAAATCTTTATCTCCATTAGCACAAAGGCCAAAAGCACCTAATCCTTTAGCCAAATTATCACTAACATTTAAAATTTTATCAGTTGGTGAAATATAAGTTAAAGGGGTTGAATCACTATCTGAAACATATTTACCAAGAATATATTTCTTTTGAGAATAATCTCCCATAGGTATTTGTACTCTAACCTATTCACCATTTCTATAACTATCGAGATCTGAATAAACAGTATATATAGTAGAACCATCAGTAGCTCTATAAATACCATTTTTTCGATTACTATCATCAACAATGGTACATACAATTGTACTGTCATAAGATACACTCTATAGCCTTTTATCAATTATTATATCTACGCCCGCGAACAGACTATTTAACATTTCTGAGGCACTTTGATTTCCCATTAATTGATTTCTCCTTTCTCTCCTTAATATCTATTATATCATAAAAATTCAGAAAAGTCAATTTTTTTAATTAGTCCAAATAAAAAAAGGTAGATTATATTTCTATAATCTACCTTTAAGTTATTATTTATTAGCATATTGTGATGCCTGATTAATAATATTATTAAATGCTTCTTCTATTTCACTACTTGAAGTAGCATTAGGAAATGATGCTTCAATATAAACATTTTGTTCTAATGATTCAGTAGCACTATTATTCATTTGTGGGCTTGATACCATTCCACCTAATTGAGAATTTAAAGCCTATAAATCAATCATTTGAATAATTTTATCTAAAATTTCCATAGAAGTTAAGAAATTAGCAGTATCACCTTGATTTAATACTAATTCTTTTTCATCAAGAATACCTAATTTTCCTTCAGGACCCCAATCACCAGTATAACCACCTGTATTATATCTACTAACTTTTTTGATATCACTCTTTTTAATCCATCCTAAATTTTCAATATTATATGGATGACTTCCTTCAGTATTTATACTTTTAATAGTTCCGCTTTGGGCGTTTCCAGTAGGTCCTGCTCCGTAAGAATCATGATACCATCTACTACCACTTTCTACCTCAATCTCACTACCAATCTTAATTTTACTAAAATCAATAGAATCTCCAGAGTCACCATTATTTCCAGAATTATTATTGTTTCCAGAGTTACCATTGTTGCCTGAATTATTACCTGATTCATTATTATCTTCATCTTCTTTATCATCAGAATTATCACCACTATTAAGATTAGCCTAAGCCGCAATAACACTATTAATAGAAGTGACTAAAGCATTATTAGCATCTCTTAAAGCTAAAACTTTAGTTCTCTAACTGGCATAAGCAGTTGTTTGTTTACTAACTTCTTCTATTTCATCTTTTATTGTATCCAGTAAGCCGCCTTCTTTAGTAATTGATTCAGCTAAATCCTCATTGGCAGTGGTAATTTCACCAACTTTTTCAGAGAGCTCTTCTAAATTTTTACCCACTGTTTCTTCACGAATTCTCTTAACTTGCTATTCCCATACATCAAAAGCGTCTCCGACTTTTCCTAAATAATCTTCAACAGCAGTTTGCCAACTACTTGTATCATAAATCATACTATTAAAATCAGTACTCCAAGCATCAGCAATAACAGCACTATCGGTTGTAAGAGCAACTTGATAATATTTTAAACCATCTCTATTTTCCGTAACAAAATCTATTTCATATTCATCAACCTTGCCGACATATACTTTATAACCTCTTCGAAGTAATTCTAAATAAACAATATTTTCTAATATATGTCCCATATCACTATCAGCCTTTTTACCTAAAAGATAACTTCTGAGACCTGTATCAACTGAAT
>JAEIGA010005205.1_pt1 | contig 19964 bp, 21 predicted proteins | sample 9270691 | NCBI WGS metagenome assembly JAEIGA01 (sample SAMN17057246, study PRJNA624740) | gut metagenome | biome: biome; isolation source: fecal sample | host: Bos grunniens | place: China: Xizang | collected 2019 | reverse complement strand
TGGTCTAAGATTTCATCAACATGATCAGTTGCTCTTGCAAATAGATTAACACCATTGACATTTAACTTGTTCATGTCTTCAATGTATCTTTTTTCAAACTTACGAGCTAACTCACTTGCTGGAATTCCACTTTCCTTTGATCTGTTGATAATTTTATCATCAATATCTGTGATATTTTGGATATAGAATACAGCATATCCACTGTACTCCAAATATCGTTTAATAGTATCAAATGAAATGTATGTTCTTCCATGTCCAATATGAGCATCATCATAAACTGTTGGACCACAAACGAACAAGTTAACTCTATTTTTATTAAGTGTCACAAAATTCTCTTTACTGCGAGTTAAAGTTGAATAAACGTCCATAAAAAATAACCTCGAAAAATAGTAATTATAAAAGGCAAGTGAGGGATTTGAACCCCCGTATTATGGTCTGCAGCCACACACCTAAGCCACTCGGTAAACTTGCCACTAAAAATTAAGTATAATAAGATATTGGTTAATGATAGTTTAAATAGTTTACTATTTTTTCCAATATTTTTAGCAATTACTAGCTTCGGAACCTAAACAAGATTGACAATCTTCACTAAGTTCAGACTTGTCGATGCTAAGTTGATTTAAAACATCAGCCGTTTCAACATGCTTGCATATGGCACAGGTTCTTCCAATTAATTGTGCTTTTGTAGCTGTTCCATCGGCTAATTCCTGAGCAAAGTCTCGAACCATTTTTCTAACATTCTCATCAAGTTTAATTCCACTTCCCCGTTTATCAGTTATATATTGTGATACAGCGGGTTGTGTAATATCCATAAGTTCTGAAACATCTTTTTGTCTCATACCTAAATTTAAAAGTTCTTTTGCTAATTCTGACCTAATAGCTGGTATAACATACCAAACTACAATTTCACAAGGTGGTTTCATATCTAATCACCATTCTTATTAAATAAATCTCCAAATTCAACTTTATCATTGATTTTTTCTTCGCTTAAGCATATTCCATTTTTATCAAGAAGAATTTGTATAATTTTCTCATTTTCTTCAATTTGCTTTTCAAGAGATCGTATTGCCGCTGCAACTGGGTCCGGCAGTTTATTATGCTCCAAATCAACAACATGACTTTGATTTTTACATTTTACAATTCTACCAGGAACACCAACACAGGTTGATTCAGGAGGCACGTCCTTTAATACGACGGCACCTGTTCCTATTTTAGCATATTCCCCAATAGTAATGTTTCCCATTACCTTAGCACCAGCACCAATAACAACTCCCTTTTCGATAGTTGGATGTCTTTTACCTTTACTGGTTGTAGTCCCACCAAGTACAACACCCTGATAAATTAGTACATCATCACCAACAATTGTTGTTTCACCTACAACAATACCCATGCCATGATCTATAAAAACTCTTTTACCAAACTGTGCACCGGGATGGATTTCAATTCCTGTGAGAAAACGAGAGATAGTTGATAGTATACGAGCTAACAATTTTAAAGAATGATTCCAGAACCAATGACTAATTCTATGGAATAATAATGCATAAAATCCGGGATAACATAAAAATATTTCTATTGATGATCTCATCGCAGGATCTTTTTCTTTAAAAGTGTTTATCTCACTTTTCAAACTATCAAACATTTAAAATCTCCAAAGTTATAATACTATACTATAATATAATATAATATAATATAATATAACATATGGTATATATAGTTATTCTTATTCAAATAACCAATCTACAGAGAGAAATCTTTCACCATTATCAGGTAAGATAGCTATTATTCTTTTACCTTTGTTTTCTTCTTTTTTAGCTAAATCTAAAGCCGCCCAAGTTGCAGCTCCAGAGGATATACCTGAAAATATTCCTTCTTTTTTAGCAAGGGCAAGTAAAGTGTTTCCTGCATCTTCATTTGCAACCGGAATAATTTCATCAATTACGCTTTCATCATAAATGGATGGGACGAAACCTGCACCAATACCTTGGATTTTGTGAGGTCCTTTTTCACCTTTTCCTAAAGTTTGTGAGTCTTTTGGTTCAACTGCAACAATTTTTACATCAGGAACTTCTTCTTTCAATACTTTACCTATTCCAGTAATTGTTCCTCCAGTACCTACACCACCAATTACAATGTCAACTTTTCCTTCAGTATCTCTTAAGATTTCCTGAGCAGTGGTTTCAGCATGGATTTTTACATTGGCAGGGTTGTCAAATTGACCTAAAATAATGGAACCTTCAGTTTCTTCGTTAAGTTCTTTTGCTTTTGCAATTGCTCCTCCCATTCCATCAGCACCAGGAGTCAAGACAAGTTCTGCACCTAAAACGCTTAAGAATTTTCTTCTCTCAACAGACATTGTTTCAGGCATTGTCAATATTAGTTTATAACCTTTAGCAGCTGCCGCAAATGCAAGTCCGATACCAGTGTTACCACTAGTCGGTTCTATAATTGTAGCGCCTGGCTTGAGCAAGCCCTTTTCTTCTGCATCTTCAATCATTGCAACTGCAACTCTGTCTGTTACACTACCTGTTGGGTTGAATGATTCGATTTTTACATCTACTTCAGCTTCTAATCCTTCTGTTAAATTGTTTAATCTTACGATTGGAGTGTTACCAATAGCATCTGTAATACTATCAAGTACTCCTCTTTTTAATTTTGGTATATTTGCCATATTTTTTTCTCCTATTATATTAATTGTTTTTCATGGTATATTAAAAGGGTTATTTTGAAGTTATATAACAGATGTTATTATAACTATTGTTATATAACAATGTTTTAATTAATAAATGTTTTGGTATGACTAAAAATGACTCTTTCAAAAAATTTGTTGACTTGAATTCATGAGTAAAAAAGCATTATTCTTCCACTTTAAAAACAAGAAAATATTATTGAAAAGATTTATGGACTGATACTAAATAATATTTTGTATAGTTTTTTAGGCATATTGACTTCATTTTAAATATATTTCTACAGTTCAAGACATATCATGAAAAAAATTGAAAATAAAGCTAAAAGGATAAACTGACTTTATCCAAAGCTTTAATATATTTGTCTGCATAATTCTGTTTAACAGTTTTTGAGTAAGAAGACTCTGTTTCATAGATATAAGAAACTAAACCCTTATTGGCAATAGGTACTGTAATATAGGCCGGACTAGAACCTAACTGCGGATCATATCTATTAATGTGAGGTGTCAATTTCAGCAGCCTTTTTAAATAAAGAGAAGATTTCTTATGGAGATTTTTACTTATTTTAACACTTTTAATGTTTTTATTAGAAATCATATGGATGAATCGAGGATATTTGTATCCGCTAATCTTATAGCTTGTTTCATGGATATCTGTTGTTATTTGAGGTTTTTCATTAGCTATATCCTTAATTATGAATTTGTTTCCCAATATTTGGCCGTTCATTCTGCTTTTTGAATAACTGTTCTGGTCTTTGGTCACATGAATGTAATATAACACATACTTTCTTTTTAAGCTATTGCTTTTCTTAATCAGGCTTTTATATATTGCCTTGTGCATTTCGCTTTCCTGAACATGAACTCCAACAATTAAGGCAATGGTTTTTGTTGAAGACATATTGCCGAAGAAGAGCTTTTCAACATATCCTTTTGAAGTTTTACCTAAAATCCTTTTATATGTATGAACTTTTGATTTACTTCCATCTTTTGAAACAGCAAAAAACTTTAAAACTTTATTCGATGCTAAAGTTATAGGGCTTGTATATTTTTTGCTGTGAACAGTTGGGTTTTTACCGTTTGTTGAATAATAAATTGTTCCTTTCTTATCTGATTTAAGTTTTATAACCAATTTCTTGTCAGATTTAACAATCATCTTGTTTATCCATACTTTAGGGGCTTTTTTAATGACTGCACTTGAATTTTTGGATTTTTCAGAAGTATTCTGATTAGTGGCTGAAGCAGTATCATTTATGTCCGAAGAGTCATTAACATTCTGATTAGTGTCATTCTCAAAAGAAAGAGAAGATTGCGAACTGGACTCATTTATAATGCTATTATTCAAATTGTCAGTTAAATCACTATTTTCAGCACTAACTGAAGAAATTAAACAAAATAAAGAGAAAATTATTAAAACAAATATGAAAATATTTTTATTACCCAAAATTTAACTCCCCATAAATTAGTATAATAATTAATTTTATTGCTGAAGGTATAAATAGTTGTTATTTTTAAAGAAAATTAAAAATTCACAACTAATTTTCATCAAAAAATTTCAAATCAACAAAGTTTTTGAAAGAGTCCTAAAAATAGGTAAAAAAAAATAAAAACTAAATAAAGCAAAAAATCATAGTTTTAGGAATAGTTTACTAAAAAACACTAAATATTTTCACTGAAATAATCACAAATTTCAGTACATGGGCAGATTTCGCACTGAGGACCAATTGGTTTGCAGATATTTTGACCAAATTGAACCATCAAATCATTCAATTTAATCCATAAATCTTCAGGAGCTATTTTGCACAGTTCAACTTCAGTTTCATCAGGATTTTTTGTATCAACCAAACCCAAACGATTTGAAATTCTGTGAACATGTGTATCCACCGGAATAGCAGGCAACTCAAAAGCAAAAACCATCACACAGTTTGCAGTTTTTCTTCCAACACCAGGCAATTTAACAAGTTCATCTACAGTATCCGGAACTTCCCCACCATACTGGTCAATTAAAATCTGTGAAACTTCCTGAATTCTGGTCGCCTTAACATTGTAAAAACCGGCAGGCTTGATTAATTCTTTAACATCATCAATTGGAGCTTCAACCACAGCAGTAATATCAGGATACTTTTCAAATAAATTATTAGTCGCTTGATCGGTGTTTTCATCACGAGTCCTTTGAGATAAAATTGTCCTCACTAAAACTTTATAAGGATCATGGTCCAGAAAGGTTCTTATCTCAAATATGTTTTCCAGTTGATTTATTAATTCAATTACACGCTCTTCCTTATTCATTTTCTAACTCCAATTCAAATCCAAGTTCAGACATTGCCTCAATAAAATTAGGAAATGACACATCAAACACTTCACCGTTTGTAATTTCAATGTCATGTTTAAGGCCGATTAAACTAAATGCCATTGCTAAGCGATGGTCACCATGTGAATCAACACGACCTGATGTTACACCACCGGTAATGCTCATTCCATCTTCCCTTTCAGTGAGTTTACATCCTAGTTTTTCCAACTCTCGGCAAGTAGTATCAATTCTGTCAGTTTCCTTTACTCTTGCATGAGCAACACCAGTAATATTAGTTGTTCCTTCAGCCATTGCAGCAAGAACTGCAACAGTTATCAATAAATCAGGTGAATTAGCTAAATTAACATCAATAGCTTTTAAATTACCATCGGATACAATTTCTACATAATCCTCTCCACGAATAATGGTAGCACCCATTTTTTGCAGTATATCCAAAATATATTTATCTCCTTGCTTTGAATCAAAGAATAAATTCTTTATTTTAGCTTTTCCACCATTTATCGCAACCAATGCCAATAGATATGATGCTGAAGAATAATCTCCCTCAACAGTGTAATCACAGGCAACATAATCCTGTTTTCTGACTTTAAACTCATCAATTCTACAGCTTTGTTGTTCGTTATCGCAACTATCATGCTTTAGATAATATCCTTTTAAGGCTTTAACTCCAAATTTCTTCATGATATCCAGAGTCATGTTAACATATGGCTTTGATTTGAATTCCGGCAGAACATATAATGTAACTCCATTTTTAGATAAAGGAGAAGAAATTAGAATTGATGAAATAAACTGTGAACTAACATTTCCATATATATTGGTTTCTCCACCCCTGTATCCGGGTTTGATTAGTATTGGTGCTTTTTCATTATCATTTAATGATTCGGTTTCGATTCCCAAAGGCCATAGGGCATTCATCAATAATCCCATAGGACGGGTTTGAAGTGACTCATCTCCAGTTAATATAACTTCATTATCACTTAAAGCAGCCACTGATGTCATTAACCTTAATGTAGTTCCTGAATTGGCCAAATCAATCGGTTCTGTATAGGAATTATGCAACTTTCCTCCAGTCCCTATAACCTCCAAACAATCATCAGTTCTTTTGATTTGAGCTCCTAAAGCTTCACAAACCCTAATTGAAGCTAAAGTATCTTCTGAATACAACATGTCATATAATTTGGAAGTGCCTTTGGCCAGTGATGCTAAAATAACTGCTCTGTGAGAATAACTTTTAGATGGCGGAGCTTTAACTTCACCACCAATTTCAGAAATATTTTTAACCTTAAGAATCATTTTATCAATAATATTTTTAATCTAAATTAATTAAATACTTACCTATGAAAGAAATTGAAAAAATGCAAGCAGGACTTGAATACTGCTATGATGACGAAGAAATATCATTAATGAAACTAAAAGCGATACAAAATGCAAATATATTTAATTCACTTGAGGAAGATGATTTGGATAAGCAACATGAAGTTTTAAGTGAGATATTAGGTTCAGTGGGTGAAAAGGTTTGGATTGCAAAACGATTATGCTTTGACAATGGTAAAAACATTTTCATAGGAAACAATTTTACCGCAAACTTTAATTTGACAATATTGGATGTTAAAGAAGTTTACATTGGAGACAATGTGATGATTGGACCTAATGTACTGATTACAACAGCAACCCATCCCTTAACTCCAAAAGCTCGCCGTGAACATTTAGCACAGGGAGCCGAGATTAAAATAGGAAATGATGTTTGGTTAGGCGGAAATGTAACAGTTTTACCGGGAGTTACTATAGGAAACAATGTTGTTGTTGGTGCTGGAGCTGTTGTAACAAAAGATATTCCTGACAATTCTTTAGCCTTGGGAGTTCCTGCACGTGTTGTTCGAAAGTTAGAAAATGATCTTGAGTAGGAGATGAGATAAACGGAACCCCCTAGACATGGGATTTTGATAAGAAAATTAGATAATAATTCCACAAGACTAATGAACAAAATCCTTAAAATAACAAAACAAGTATTTATTCTCATCTCCAATAGCTATATTAGTCAAAACCGATATAAATACTTTTAATAAACAAATAACAATATTTACTTGCTTTTAAAACATTTTAAAGTTATTACAATATTGATTTCAAAAAAATAATTCGGAACGACTGAATTTAGAAATAGTCATTGAAACTTTTTTAATTGATTAAGTAAAATATTTAAAAAAAAGAAAATTTGAGAAGTAATTATCTAATTACTTCCACAATCATGTCTAAGTTTTCAGATTGTAAGATATCTACCTTTTTACCGGATGCTCCAACAATCTCCTTTTTAATGTTCAACATAGCTTCAGGAACTACAATATCACCGATAGCAAGTTCATGATTTTCTTCCAAAACGGAACCTATTTCTTCGATATCAGTTGATTTTAAATAACCGATGATTTTTCCTGCATCTCCTTTGAATGTTGGTCCAATTTGAGACATGTCTGGTTCAACTTCAATAATTTTTTCATGAACTTCAGGTTTTCCGGAACTAATTTACAAGTCTTTGATTTTTAAAGTTCCTTTAATATCTGCATCAAATTGATTAAATACATCCACCAAATCATCATCAGAAGTGTATACATTTACTTCAGCAAGTTCTGCATTCAATGGGATTTTTGAAGCTGATTTGAATCTTCTTACTTCGTCAATTAGCTCGACAGTAGTTTCACCTTTGTTTTCCATTTCCTCACTGATTAGTTCATCATATACTTCAGGCCATAATGTTGTGTGAATTGATTCATCATCAAAGTATTGGTAAACCTCTTCAGTAAAGAATGGTGCAATTGGAGCTAATAATTTAAGAGATGTTTCAACAACTGTTCTTAATGTGTATTTTGCAGCTTTACGTGATTCATCTGAGACATCTGTGTATAATCTGTATTTTACAGCTTCTATGTATTCATCACAGAAATCATGCCAGAAGAACCTTTCAATTGAGGTAATTGTATCTGCAAAGTTGTATTCTGCAAAAGCATTATCAACAGTAACGTTGAGATTATTTAATTTAGATAGAATCCATAAATCGAGTGGACCTAAATTATCTTTAACATCTTCATATGCAACTTCTTCATCGAATATTTGCATACTAATAAATCTGAAAGCATTCCAGAATTTTCTAAGGAATCTGTATCCATGCTTAATATCTTTCCAATCAAAGATTACATCAGATCCAGGAACACTGTTAGCCGCCCAGGTTCTTAAGGAGTCCGCACCATATTGTTCAATGACTTCTTCCGGACCAACTACAAATTCAGGTCTTGATTTACTCATTTTATTTCCGTCTTCACCGAATACCATACCATTAATTACAATATCATCAAACGGTTTTTGACCTGTTAAAGCTAAACATCTGAGAGTTGTGTAAAATGCCCATGTACGGATAATGTCGTGTCCTTGTGGACGAATATTTGATGGGAAATGATTTACATAATCTTCATCTGGCCATCCTGCAATAGATAATGGTGAAATGGATGAATCCATCCAAGTATCCAAGACATCTTCTTCAGGAATAAACTCTTCACATCCGCATTCACATGCATGAGTAGGTTTGTCGACTGTTGGGTCTATTGGCAAGTCTTCTGCGTCCGGCAAAATAACTTTTCCACAGTCTTTACAGTACCATACTGGAATTGGAGTTGCAAAGATTCTTTGTCTTGAAATACACCAGTCCCATTCCATGGAATCTGCCCAGTTTACCATACGGGATTTCATGTGTTCAGGTACCCATTTCATTTCATCAGCTGCAACTTTGGTTTTTTCGATTAAATCTCTTACGGCTACAAACCATTGTTTTTTAACAAGAATTTCAATAGGAGTTTTACATCTCCAGCATTGTCCGACATTTTGGTCTACTTGTTCCTGTTTTAATAAGTAACCTTCACTGTCCAAGTCCTCAATAGTTTGTTTTTTACAGGTTTGCAGATCCATTCCTTCATATCTTCCTGCAGCTTCAGTTAATGTACCTGTTTCATCGATTGCATTGATGATTTCCAAATCGTATTTTTGAACCCAGCTTACGTCAGTCTTGTCCCCAAAGGTACAAATCATTACTGCACCTGTACCGAATTCAGGGTCAACCTCTTCATCAGCAATAATCTTAACTTTTTGATGTGATAAAGGCACTTCCACATATTTTCCTAAAAGATGAGCATATCTTTCATCTTCAGGGTGAATTACAACAGCTACACATGCAGACATAAGTTCCGGACGAGTGGTTGCAATTAAGATACCTTCAGTTTTAGGGTCAGCCTGTTTGCCTGACTCCTGTGAGGATACGATATCATCATATGAATCTTCAACAGCAGGAGGGAAATTAACATAGTTTAAAAATGTGGTATTGTCTGAGTATTCAACTTCAGCAAAAGCAATAGCTGTTTGACAACGAGGACACCAGTTTACAGGGTGAATTCCCTGATAAATTAATCCTTCGTCATACATTTTTAAAAATGAATATTGGGTTCTTTTCATATACTCAGGATTCATGGTTACAAACTCACGAGTCCAATCCTGTGAATAACCCATTGCTTTCATATCCGCCTTCATGCTTGCAATGTTTTTAGTGGTTAAATCAATACAATATTGTCTGAATTGAGCTCTTGAAACATCATTTTTATTAATGTTGTGAGTTTCTTCAACTTTAACTTCAGTTGGAAGACCATGGCAGTCCCATCCTTGTGGGAATAAAACATCAAAGCCCTTTTGTCTCCTGTATCTTGCATTCATATCAATATAAACCCAATTCAAGACATGTCCTAAGTGAATTGCGCCTGTTGGGTATGGTGGGGGAGTATCAATAACATATCTAGGACGAGATCCATCTCCAATGTATTTATAGATGTTTTCATCTTCCCATTTCTGCTCCCATTCTTTTTCTTTTTTAAAATCGTAGTCTTTAGGAATTTCTTCGTTTGACATATATTTTCTCCTAGTTAATGTAAGTAAAAATAATATTTATAAATATGTAGTTTATTATTTAAAAAACTAATTATAAAATGAAAAAATAGTTAACTATATTATATAATAAAAATCAAAATAATAATATTATAAATTAATAAGAAGGACTGTGAAAAAATGGAATTATTATGGTTTTATGTTGCCATTGTACTAGCTATAAGTGATATATTGCATACCACATTAATGTGGAAAGTTTTTAATAACTTCTACATAGTGTTAGGTGGCTTAATCCAGCAATCCACTCATTCCACCTGGCAAACATGGATAGTGCATGAAATAATGGAAGCAGGATTCCATTTTATAGTATTGTCAATAGTCTTCTTGAATCCGACAATAGGAATTGAAGCAGCCCTTATTCATTTTGTCATAGACATTACCCATTCCGTATTCATACGCGATATGGGTGAATTAGAACATAGAGCACTGCACTTTACTGTAGAATCTCTATTTTTCATGATACTTTATGGATTTTAAAAATAATTAATGGAGTTATTAAATGCCAGTTATTACATTTAAATATCAAGATTTAAAAGATTTAGGAATCGATATGGAAAAAGACGAATTAATAGACACTTTACCAATGATGTCTAGTGATATTGAAGACTTTGATGATGAAGAGATTAAAGTGGAATTCTTCCCTAACAGACCTGACAACCTATCTGTTGAGGGAGTAGCTAGATCTTTTAAAGGATTTATTGGTCAAGAAATTGGTTTTCCAGATTACAAAGTAGAAGAATCCGGCGATTCTGTTACTGTAGACAGCGACGTTGCATCAATTAGACCATATATCTGCTTTGCTAAAATAGATAATGTCGATTTTACTGGCGATAAACTCAAATATGCAATGGATTTCCAGGAAAATCTCCACTGGGTTATCGGAAGAGACAGGAAAAAAGTAGCTATCGGTATTCACAATGCAGATGTTGTGGAAGGTCCATTCAAATACATTGCAACTCCAAAAGATGCAAATGCATTCGTGCCTTTGGAGAAAGATACTGAAATGACTCCTGGAGAAATATTAACCGATCATGATAAAGGAAAAGCATATGCTCATTTAATCGAAGATTTTGATAAATATCCATTAATTTTAGATAAAGACGATAATGTTTTATCAATGCCACCAATCATTAACGGAGAATTAACTAAACTTACAGAAGACACTCATAACATCATTGTTGATGTAACAGGTACTGATGAAAGAGCAGTTAACCAGGCATTAAACATTATCTGCTCATCTTTTGCAGAAGTTGGAGGCCAAATCAAATCCATGGAAGTTAAATACGCTGATAAAACCATTATAACACCGGATTTAACTCCACAAGAAATGAATGTTCATGTTGATACTGCAAATGAATTGATTGGTGGAACTAGCTTAACTGCAGAAGACATTAAAGAATTACTCTTGAAAGCACGTTTTGATGCGGAAATTCTCAATGACAATGAAGTTAAAGCAATCATCCCAGCTTATAGGGTTGATATCTTACATGAAGTGGATGTTGTTGAAAATATTGCAGTACAATACCACATTAACGATATTGTTGCTGAACTTCCTGACATTAACACCGTAGCTTATGAAAATAACTGGTTTAAAGCAGAAAGTACCATTCGTGAAGTAATGGTTGCATTAGGATTCCAGGAAATAATGAGTTTAATGCTTACAAATGAAGAGGCACATTACGAAAAAATGAATCAGGAAGAAAAGCCTCATGTTCAAGTTGCAAGGCCAATTACAATTGACAGAACAATGATTAGAACCAGTTTGATGAACAGCCTGATGGAATTTTTAGAGGACAACACCCATGAAGACTTACCTCAAAAAATCTTTGAGATTGGTGATGTTTTATACCTTGATGAAACCAGGGAAAATAAAACCGTTGCTTCTAAAAAATTAGCTGCACTCGTTTGTCATTCCACTGCTAACTTTACTGAAATCAAATCCATTGTCACAGCCGTTTTAAGCAACTTAGGTTACTCAATGGAAATAACTGACAGTGAAAATGCAACCTTCATAAAAGGTAGAGCTGCAGATGTTACAGGTGAATCACAAAAAGGAACCGTAAAAGGATTCTTTGGGGAAGTTTCCCCTGAAGTGATTACCAACTTTACTTTAGAATATCCGGTAATCGGATTTGAAATTGAATTCATTAACAAATGAATTCTTTAACTTTTTTTCAATACCATAATTTTCTCATGTTTGTTTCCATCTCAGAGTAATTGTTAACTACCTGATTGCCATCATAATTATAAAAAACAAGAATGAAAATTAGCAAAAGTATTATTATAGCTATTAAAATTATTGTCCATTTCTTCAATTATTCACCAACCATTGTCAAAGTTATTGTTCTGTTGCTTCTTGGCCCATCTAATTCAACAAAAAATACTGATTGCCATGTGCCCAAATCAAGTTTTCCATTTTTAATCGGCAGACATTCACTTGAAGAAAGCAAAAATGACTTCAAGTGGGATCTTGCATTATTGTCAATTCTATCATGAGAATAGGAATATTTATCCGAAATTAAATTATCCAATGTGAATTGAATGTCTTTCAATAAACCTGACTCGTTTTCATTGACGACAATAGCTGATGTGGAATGTTTTGAAAAAATAGAGATGATACCCTCGTTAATGTCAATTAATTCATTGATTTGAGAAGTAATATCAATAATTTCAAAGTTTTTTGATGTGTTTATTTTTAAGAAGTTAGTTTTAGTTGTCATTAAAATATATTATGTTAAAACACATATAAATAAAGAAAAAAAGTAGAAAAAATTAGTATAAATTTCTTCTATTATATGCAATATATATAATAAATATTCCAATTAAAATTAAAACGATTTGTGGAAATATTGCAAAAAATATTGTAGGAATTATCTTTAATTCAGCTAAAAGCCATAAAACACCATATATGACTATCAAAGCTCCAAACAACATGGCTACTTTATAACCTATGTCTCTCAAATCGGGTAACGGCATTCCTGAACCTGAAAACGGCAAAATATCACCTATAACTCTTTGGTTCCATCTTCAGTTCCGACAATGACTCTATCAACCATCTGTGAAAATATTCCGTTTTCCACTACACCCGGAATTGAATTTAAATCTATTTCCAAATGTTCTGGAGATTCAATTTTGTCAAATTTGGCATCAATAACAAAATTTCCGTTATCGGTTATTACAGGACCGTCTTTTCTTTGTGCCATCCTTATTTCACATTCAGCACCCATATCTTCAAGGGTTTTGATAACCATTCTAGATGCATCAGGCAGTACTTCAACAGGAACTGGGAAATTACCTAACTCTTCAACGCATTTTGATTCATCTACAATAACAATGAATTCCTTAGCTGCATAATCAACTATTTTTTCTTTTGTGTGAGCTGCGCCCCCTCCTTTAATCAGATTAAATTCAGAGTCTACTTCATCAGCACCATCGACTGATAAGTCAATGTCATGCTCTTCCAAAGTAGTTATTGGAATATTCCATTGTTTAGCAATTAATAATGATTGGAAGGATGTTGGAATTCCCATTACATTAATTCCTTCTTCAGCAATCCTCATACCAACTTTTTCAATGAAAAAATGTGTTGTTGAACCAGTACCGAGTCCTAAAACCATTCCATCTTTTACATATTCTGCAGCCTTATAACCAGCATTCTTTTTAGCGGAATTATTACTACTAGTATCCTTCATTTATATCACAAACCCCAAAGTAAGTTTATTAAGTTTATAACCTTTCTTACATTCATCCGTATGTTTTCCATCATGATTCAATACAATGCACTTATCATTTTCCTCTAAACCTTCAGGGAAACACAAATCACGGAATTCACAAGTTTCTTCATCACAAACAGGAGCATTAAATGTGAATGTTGAACCTTCAAAAATACTTTTAGAAGTGGTTAACAAATCAATTTGAGCCCTATCAACTTCTACAGGCACAACTGCACCTTCAGCATGAACCGGACATTTTTGCTCATTGTCTTTAACTTCAACAATGACATATTTCCTGTTTTCTTCCAGGTTTCCAACACAAGATGATTTAAATCTACACTCTTCGCAATCTTCAGCTGGACCTAAAAAAACAAATTCTTGACCTTTTTTTGCTAAACTCTTACCTATCAATGTAATCATTAAATCACCTCAGTTTTATAAGCTAATTCATATGCGGCATCTCGACAAATTCCATTGTCTCCTAAAATTGTGTATCTTTCAGGTCTGATTTCATGAGCCATTAGCAATGCTTCAATAATATCATCATCAGCTACGCCAATTTCGGCTGCAGTGGTTGGAGCCTGTACTGCTTTTAAAGAATCTCTAATAGCTTTCCAATCTCCACCATGAAGATACATCATCATTATAGTTCCTATACCACACTGCTCACCGTGTAGAGCGGGTTTGTCTAAAATTTTATCTAATGCATGTGAGAATAAATGTTCAGATCCACTGGCAGGTCTTGATGAGCCTGCAATGCTAATCGCCATTCCGCCACTGAATAAGGATTTCATGACTATTCTTGCACTAGGTTCCAGATTAGGTTTGATATTGGCAATATTGTCAGTAATCAAATGAGCTGACATTATTGAAAGTGCTGCAGCGGATTCAGAGAAGGTTTCATTTTTTAGTCTGTGTGCTAATTCCCAATCTTTGATTGCTGTGAAATTAGCTATCAAATCGGCACAACCTGCTGCTAAAAGTCTAAATGGAGATTGTGCAAGAATCTCAGAATCAGCAATTACTGCAATTGGTGAGTGAGCCCTAACGGATATTGAAGTATCAGGATTTTTTATTGACGCCATAGGAGATACAATACCATCATGTGAAGCTGTGGTTGGCATAGATACGAAATATACGCCTTGATTATATGAAGATAATTTAGCTACATCAATAACTTTTCCGCCACCAACACCTAAAACTGTAGTATCTGGTGTAATTAATTCTTCGACTTCTGATATTGATTCGTCAGATGCTTTATTTACTTTGATTACATCATAGTCAATACCATCACTTTCAAGACTTTCAATTACAGGTTTTGCACCAACATCAAAAGTATGGGCACCTGTAACGATTAATATCTTTTTATCTAAATGCAGAGATTTACAAATGGCTCCAGTCTTTTTTACAATACCTGGATCAATGTAAACTTCACGAGGCATTTGTATTTTCCTTTCACTCATAAAAAAATCCTCTATTATAAATTGTACATGAATATATATGTTAAAGATAATTATAAATAACTTTCTTTTAAATAACTTTAATAGATATTAAAAACAGATAATTTAATATTATAAAAAATTATTTAGGTGATATGGTGGAAAATTTTGACGAATGGTTTCATGATATTTTAGAAAAAGCAAATATTACTGATTCAAGATATCCTATTAAAGGAATGGCTATTTGGATGCCATACGGTTTTCAAATAAGAAAACATACAATGAATATTATAAAAAAACTACTTGATAAAGATCACGATGAAGTACTATTCCCAATGCTCATTCCAGAAACCGAACTTGCAAAAGAAGGAATTCATGTAAAAGGATTTGAAGATGAAGTGTATTGGATTACAAAAGGCGGACAAACCGAATTAAATGAACAGTTAGCATTAAGGCCAACCAGTGAAACTGCAATGTATCCGATGTATGCACTATGGATTAGATCCCACATTGACCTTCCAATCAAATACTACCAAATTGTAAATACATTCAGATATGAAACAAAGCACACCAGACCATTGATACGTGTGAGAGAAATTACTACCTTTAAAGAGGCTCACACCGCACATGCAACCAAGGAAGAATCTGATGAGCAAATTCAAGACTTCATTGAAATATATAAAGAATTCTTTGACGATTTAGGAATTCCATATTTAATATCCCAAAGACCTGAATGGGACAAGTTCCCTGGTGCAGACTACACTATGGCTTTTGATGTCATCATGCCAAATGGAAAAACCTTGCAAATTGGTACAATACACAACTTGGGCCAAACCTTTGCAAAAACATTTGACATAAAATTTGAGGACAAGGACGGCGAACACAAATACGTTTACCAAACCTGTGCAGGAGTTTCAGACAGAGTAATTGCATCATTAATTTCAATTCACGGTGAAGAAAAAGGATTACGTCTTCCACCTACAGTATCCCCTAATCAAGTAACCATTATTCCAATTTTATTTAAAAAAGGAAGAGAAGAAGTTTTAGCAAAATGTAATGAAATCAAAGCACAACTGGAATCCAAAGGTTTAAGAGTCAATATCGATGACAGAGACATCAGACCTGGTAAAAAATTCTTCGATTGGGAATTGAAAGGAACCCCTGTGAAACTTGAACTCGGACCAAGAGATTTGGAAAACAATATTACAATAGCTATGAGAAGAGATGAAGGCGAAAAAATAGAATTAGCCCTAGATGACTCATTAGCAGACAATATTATAGAATTATTAAATAAAACTTCTGAAGACTTATCTTCATCCGCATGGGATTTCCAAGCCGAACATGTTAAATTCGCAAATAATTTAGATGAAGTGGCTGAACTTGTTGAAGCGGGCAATGTCGTTAAGTTCTACTGGTGTGGAGAAGAGGAAGTTGGACATGAAATCGAAGAAAAAACCGGCTATGACATTTTAGGTATTCAGGAAGAAGTATCTGAAGGCAAATGTATAGCCAGCGGCAAAGATGCCAAATACACTGCTTTAATAGCTAAAACATATTAAGTGATTTAAATGGATAATATATATGCAATAATTCCTGTTACCACATTCAAAAATGCAAAGACAAGACTTTCCCCATTTTTATCAGAAGATGAGCGCGAAAAACTCCTGAAAGTAATGCTTCATGATGTTACAGACACTTTAAAAAAGTATGTTGATAAGATTTTCATCATTAGCCGTGACAAGGACGTGTTAAGTTATGCGGAAAGCTTAAACGTCAATACCATATTGGAAAATGACAATTCCAATTTGAACAAAGCATTGACACAGGCAATGAAATTATGCAAAGGAAAAACCCGAAAAATTATAATTGTCCCTTCAGATATTCCGCTTATTGGAAAAACCAATATTCAAATACTGATTGATGCGTCCAAAAATCTTGATTTCATTATTGTTCCATCAAAAGGCGGTGGAACAAACATGATTATAATGAAACCAATGGCCATACACACAAAATTTGAAGGATTAAGTTATAAAAAACACTTGCAGGTTGCCGAAAGGAAAAAACTAAATCCTCAAGTTCATGATTCATTTTTCATGGCACTGGACGTAAACACTACTGAAGATTTAGGAGAAATCATGATTCATGGCGAAAAGACCCATACCAGACAATATTTAAAAGAGCTTAAAGTCAATGTTGAGTCATACCGTGGATCTGAAAGATTAAAAGTTACAAGAGCTGATTAAATGATTGTGATGAGCATTGCGGGTGTTGATCCGTCAGGCGGTGCCGGTGTTTTTGCTGATTTGAAAACATTTCAGGCAATTGGCGTTTATGGAACCGGTATTGTTACTGCACTAACAGCACAGAATCCATATAAATTCTTTTCAACCTTGCCTATTTCACCAGATTACATTGAAGAGCAAATTGATTCTGTAATGGATTCTTATGAAGTCGAATTTATAAAAACAGGAATGCTGTACTCACCAGAGATTATAAAACTGGTTTCAAAAAAAGTTAAGCAGTATAATTTAAAAGCTGTAGTTGATCCTGTAATGGTCGCCACATCCGGTGGAGATTTAACCAGGGAAGATTTAGCTCATGCTTTTAATAAGTATTTGCTTCCAGAAGCTATTTTAACAACACCAAACGTTAGTGAAGCTGAAAAACTATCAGGTTTTAACATTAACACAAAAGAAGATGCTATCAAAGCTTGTGAAAAAATAGTCTGTGATAATATCATTACAGGAGGACATTTGGACGGTGTAAATACAATCAGCATTAACGGTGATATTACAACAGTCAAACAGGAATTGATAGAAACTGATAACCTACATGGTACCGGCTGTAATCTATCAGCAGCTATTGCAGCATATTTAGCAAAAAATAATGATTTGAAAACTTCAATTTTAAAATCTCTTGATTATGTTTATGAAGGCATAAAAAATGGAAATTATGGAACGTTAATAGCTAAAATTTAATTATATGTCCTCAAACCGTTACAGATTGTAACTTTCTTAAAAAAAGTAAAATTTTAAAAAGAATAGTAAAAAAAACTATTCTTCCATATTTAATTTTTGTACCAATGATTCTTGAAGTTGAATAAATTCTTTTGACTCTCTTTTTCTTGGCCGTTCAATGTCGACTTCAATAACATCAGCAATTCTTCCTGGTTTTTTATCCATGATAACAATTTTATCGGCTAAAAAAACCGCTTCATCAACATCGTGGGTTACAAAGACTATTGTATTTTTAAATCTTTTCCAAACTCCAATCAGCTGTTCTTGGAGCTTATGCCTATTCTGCATATCCAATGCAGAAAACGGTTCATCCATGAGCAATATTGGTGAATGGTTAAGCAAAGATCTGATAATTGCAACCCTCTGTTTCATACCACCTGAAAGTTCATGAGGATAGCTATCCTTAAAGTCAATTAACCCGACACTTGTCAGATATCTCTCAGCAGCCGCCATATTTTCAGCTTTTGAAGCTTTCTTTGTCATTTCCAAACCAAAAGTAACATTCTGCAGGACTGTTAACCATGGGAACAATGAGTATTGTTGGAAAATAACCGCACGGTCACCTGATGGTTTTTTAACTATTTCTCCATTGGCAACAATTTCCCCGGAAGTAGGAGTATCAAGACCTGCTATCAATCTTAAAAGGGTAGTTTTTCCACAACCGGAAGGTCCTAAAAGACAGACCAGTTCCCCATCATCAACGTGTAAATTAATATCCTCTAAAACAGACAATTTATCTGATTTTTTTCCTTCAAAGGATTTGTTAATATTTTTAACTTCAATTGACACTTTAACACCTACCAGAATATCCTATCTTGAGCTTTAGTAAATACAAAGTCAAATGCAAGTCCAATTAAACCGATTACCAACATACCTACAACTGTTGTACCTGTATCAAACAGGTTAGTTGCAGTTAAAATCATATAACCTAAACCACTGCTTGATCCTATCATTTCAGCTGAAATTGTACACATCAAAGCAATACCAATACCTACTTTCAAACCGGAAACAATATACGGAACTGCTGACGGAACAACTACACGCCTTAAAACGTTCCAGTCATTAGCTCCCAAAGTCTGAGCAGATTCAACTAAAACCTTATCTGTTCTTTTAACTCCATCTATGGTATATACTAAGATAGGGAATACACAACCCATGAAAATAATAAATACAGCTGGAAATGTACCTATTCCAAACCATAAAATTGAAAATGGGATCCATGCAACAGGTGGAATTGGTCTTAAAACACTAATTACAAAAGTACATAAATCTTCTAAAATTTTATACCACCCAAGTAAAATTCCAGCAGGAATAGCAACAATAGATGCACAGATTAAACCTGCAAATACCTTAAATAAAGTGTCAATGGTATTTGTTAGGAGTTTTCCGTTTTCAATTACTACCCATGCAGAATTAACCACGTCAAGTGGCCCAGGCAATATATATGAAGAAAATAATCCCAATCCATTTGTTATTAAATACCAAAAGAAAATCAAGATTATTGGTACAATAAATGGAACGAATCTATTATTATAATCATCTAACATTTCATCACTTAACAAATATTTTATACATTAATACTTAGGTTATCATTATATAAAAACTTTAAAAAAAATAAGGTGAAGTTTAAGCCATATCAATGACCACAATTTCAATGGCTTTAGAATAATCTTAATCCTTTAAGACAGATTTTTGTACTCCTTTCGTCAAAAAGCATTACAGAGAAATTATGAATCATTAAAGAGATTTATGGTAAAATTACATCAAATACGCCTAAAATAAGAGGCAATACATTTACAATCACTATATTTTTATAGTTTGTGTTGATTT
>JAEIGA010005204.1_pt1 | contig 19964 bp, 17 predicted proteins | sample 9270691 | NCBI WGS metagenome assembly JAEIGA01 (sample SAMN17057246, study PRJNA624740) | gut metagenome | biome: biome; isolation source: fecal sample | host: Bos grunniens | place: China: Xizang | collected 2019 | reverse complement strand
TTGAATGAAGCTGTAGTTCAGAGCGTACTGCGTCGCGCCGCACATGACACCGTTGATATAGATGTAGATGATGCGCGTCTTGGTCTTCTGTTCCACGACAAAGGTGATACGAATGTGGGAGTCTTCCCTGAACAACATCGAAATGCCGTTCTGTTCGGAATTCAAAGCTGCATTCTGTGAGGTGATGGCAAATCCCTTGCCGTCGTTTATGCAGCTGACGACAACGCTTGTAAGATCTCGCACGTCTCGGGTTGCCATCTCGATTTCGATGGTATATCCGGAGTTGACGATATCCGTTTCAAACGGCTTGAAATTGATGTCCATGCTGTTGCCCGGAAGGAACCTAAGCAACGGAGCGTTGTCCTCGTCGTGCAGCCATCCGTCTACATCAGACCAGATGAATCCCTGGAAAGTGGCGCTGATTTCCTCATAGTTCCACGTCGCAGGATTGCTCTCGTTATTGGACCGTCCTTCAGGTGTGAACTCCAACAGCAATGAGTCTGTAACCTTGCTTATCGGGAACACATAGTGCTCGACACTCACAGGAATATCCTTGACGACATTGCCGCACGCGATACGGAATTTGATGTTTCCGTAGGGGTAGTCGTTGATAATCCAGGAATCGCTCGTGGAGCGGTCTTTAGTGATCGTAGTGGTGCTGTATACATCACCATTGCCATCAATTACAGACAGTGTCACTGTCGCCAATTCGGTGGACGGGTCGTACACCGCATAAGGAATTTGAATCGTGTCACCCTCAACCGCTGTCGTCTGGTTAAAGGGAGTCGCGATGATAGGTGTCAGTTCACTCCCGATCCAGAACAATGATTTGCGCAGCCTATCGCTCTCCAGATGGACGTTGTCGTTATCTGATTCGGCGTACATCTCGAGAATGTGGTTGCCATGGCTCTGCGGATCGATAAGATACGAGCGGCTTCTTCCGGAGCTGGATACGATTTCGCTTCCGATCTCGGTGCCGTCCATGATGAAATGAACAACCTTTTCCCCGGAGCCGGTAACAGTGTAGTAAATCGTAGTCGCACCTTGACAATCCAGAATATCAGGAGTAGTAGTTGTCAGTGACAGCGTCAGAACGTTAATCACGTAGTTGACCACGCGGACAGTGCCTTCCGAGTTCTCAACCTTAACCGCGATCTTGTTCTCGCCAATCACCAGAATATCAGTTACATCAACAGTGTTGCTTCCTTGCAGAGCACTGAATGTTTTCCTTGTCACATTATCGACGACAATACGGCCAATGCCATTTCCATCGTCAGCGCCGGTTTCATCAACTGAAGCATAAGTGAATCGCAGTTCAACCGGCCGTCCCTCGACAGCAGTAACGTTTCGATCAGGCAGGTCGTTGACGAGCGTGGGCCTGAATAAATACTGGCCACCGCCACCGCCGCCTCCTCCACCGCCACCGGCTGCAGATACAGCAACGCCGCTTCCAATGGGCTGACCGTCGCACATCAAATATAGAAGCGATTCTTCCTCATTGAAGTACAAATCGTCGCCTTTCATTGAAAGCGTGGCGGTGTTCTGGCGAATCCTTTCGCTGAGTTGTGCTTCAAATTCGTCGACAAGCTGTGAGACGTCTGTCCCCTCCTTGGCGACTTTCAAAAGCGCGCTGATGATGGCGTCACGGACTTCTTCGCCGTATATGGCCGATTTGATCTGGCCAGTTTCATAGCTGACATTGGCCATATTGTCACCACCCTTACTTGTTGTTCACCTTAAAGGTTATGCTCTTCTTTTCGGCCAGCTGTTCGGCCGGGATATTGAGGTTCAGACTGTAGACATCTTTTTCCTCGTCTTCGGTGTTGACGGTCATCGTGCCGTCGCCCTCATAATTGTGGCTGCTGATTCCAAGAATAGCGCCAAGGAACAGATCGATACCTGTGATGGTCGCGCCAATCTCGGTACCGTAGGGCAGGTTCCAAATCTTTGCCAGCGTGATCCACAGTGTGGCCAGAGCCGGCAGGAAATACTGCGCGATCCATTTGATCACGTCGTAAGTCTTGTTATTGAGTGTCATTTTGATTTTCTCCTTTCGGATCCTCTCGACTCAATGCGTATCTGGCACGATTGGCAGCTTGTCTACCTCTCGCATCAGTCTTTCCGCCGAGCCGTTGCCTCCCATATCCTTATACGGCTTGTATAGATATTTGTAGAGGTCTTCATATTCGCTTTGGGTAATGCTGCCGCGCTTAATGTATTCCATCGCGGTGGTGCGGATCGTACTGTACCCAAGGCCGAGTATCATCTTGCTTTTTGCACTCTTCTTGTCCACAAGCTTGGTAACCAACCCCCAAAAGCCCGCAGAGGCAAGCAACGCGCAAAGAATTGTCACCAATATGTTGGACATGTGCGTTCACTCCTTGCAAATAGCTGGAGCCCACCCAGATTTCTCTGAGCAGGCTCCAAAAGGTGGGTTACTTCAACTCGAGCTCGTTCAACGCAATCTTCAATGCGTTCTTGCGCTCAGGATCGTCGGTGTTGTCCATCATGTGATGGAGCTTATGGATGGCCTTCTCCTTCTCGCTGTCATAGTAACGGCGTCCGGACCGGTCGTTCATGCCGTCGTAGTACATCCCGCCGCCCATGTCGGGGTAATAGGGATGATGCCCACTGCGCCCTTCCCAGTCATCACTGTTTCCGGAGGTGTACTGGCCCATGGCGTTGCGTCCGCGGGAATAGCTCATCTCAGGAAGGTGACCCGCACCGGGATGTCCCTGCCCCTCTTCCATGGCTTCGATGGCCAGGTTGTAGTAGATGAGCTTCTTGAGGTCCTTCATCATAGAGATTTCCTGCGGCGACCAGGTGCCCTTTGCGAACATCTTGTCATAGTCCTGCTGGAAAGCCATGTTTTCCTTCTTGCACTGTTCTCCCATTTTGATTTCCTCCTCTCTTGGTTACTACAGGTCATTCCTGCCAAAGGCGATAATCAGGTTCTTGATGTCGATCGGCTGCGCAGAAATGTTCTGCACGGCGACAGACTGACAGCAGTTCCTGAGAATCGGCAGCGGCAGGTCAGTTCCGATGTGGTTGAAGTCCCCGACAGCGGCCGGGGTAGAGTCCATCTCGGAAAGTGGATAAGAAGCGCCGTCAACCGAAATAGCTACAGCGATTGGCTCAACGGTAGCCCCTTCAGCCAGAGCTACGTTCATGTTGACCTTCACGTCGTAGAGTGTCGGATTATTGCGCTTGCAGCAGGGGCCGTTATTGGGCCTCCACCCATTGAGGGAGAAAATGGGAGTGTCGTCACTGTGGCCAATAAGCCCGAGATTGCAGGGCACAACGGTTGCGGTGAACACAGCAAATCCGCCGGGCTGTACTGTCTGAACAGCGTTTGCGCTATATACAGCCATTGTGTACACCTCCCGCTTTACTGTCCGCAGCAGCGATTGGTATTGCAGTTGCAGGGATTGTAGTTCTGCGCGCAGCAGTGCGGATTCTGGACAATGTAAGCCGGCTTGGCTGTGGGATCCAGATACTGCTCCAGAGCTGCGGTCTGCAGGTCATTGTTGGCGATGATGGCGTCGCGGGAGCTGTTCACCAGGCCGGCAGTCTGGCTGAAGGTCAGCTGACGCTGCAGATCGGCGATGCGGTCGTCCTTACAGCTCATCTGGTACTGGAAGAAGTCGTTCTTCAGGCTCTGGATGCCGTTGTTGAACATCGTCGCCATGGCGTTCATGTTGGCGTTGTTCTGCGCGGTCACTTCCTGGAGCGCGTCCTTCACGGCAGACCTGTCGCTGCAGGCCTCTGTAGCGATGGTGTACTTCAGATCAGCGATGCCGGCGCGGTTGTCGCAGCTGCTCTGCTGGAGCGCCATGGCCTGGTTCTGCAGTACAGCCATCGTGTTGGCCTGAGCGTTGCATCTGGAGATTTCAGCATTGTTGAATCCCTGCTGGAGCACAGCGTTGATTCCGTTGATGCCTCCGATCACAGCGGACTGGTCAAAGCCCTGGCGAACCGCTTCCGCAGCGGCAGCACCCGAATTTACACTACCACAGCCATAGCCAGGCATACCGTAAGGCGGATAGGGGACGTACTGGACGCCTCCGTTGCCATTTCCATTGTCGTATCCGCGGTTGCCCCAGCCCATGAACATCATCATGAAGAAGAACAGAATGAGCCAGAAGAAAATGGCTCCGCCGTTCATTCCGCCAAACATGTCGCCAAAGCCGCCACTGTTGTTACCGGGGTATACGTTGACTGCGGGAGACGGGTTCTGGTTTTCCATCGTAACCATAGATAGAAGACTCCTTTGCTAAGATATTAGGTAACCCTGCCATTTTGAATGCTCCTATGCGCATTTGGAACAATCAAAGGTGGCATAATAAAAAGCCCTGAGCGTGCACTCTCAGGACCTTTTACCAAAGAAACCTTGTGCCATATTGGCCAGTGGAGCAACCGTATTGTATTGCTCTTGGGTCATCTGACCTGAATTGAGCAGGTAATTGGTGATTGCCTGCGGATTACCCTGCAGGTTTTGTGGGATGTTCACGTTGCATTCCATCATTGCAGCCATAGGGTTCTGCATAAACTTCGGCAGCATTCCGAGCATCTGCATCATGTTGCCGGGATTAGGCATCCTCATCATTTCGACTCACCTTCCCTTTGTTGCCGGAGATTGCCCTCGAAATGGCTTTATCGAGATAATCCCGGGTGACGAAATTTTTCGGATTGGGTATCTGTATGTCGGAAAGGACATCCTGAATCATCTCGCGAATGTCCTCCTTTGTAACATAGGCCGGCTCCGGGTCCACATGGGGCGTCAGGTCGTAATCCTCCACCACGCATGGGTAGCCGTTGTTGTCGTAGGCCTTGACAAACACTCGTTCACCGTTTCGGTCCCACAGGGTAACCATTGTAGAGCCCTGTGGAATCGGGTAGGCGTCTGCCGCAGCCCGGCCATTGACGATGATCTTGGTATCGGGCTGTCGTTGCGGTTGCTGAACAGGCGTTTGTGTTTGCTGCGGCTGTGGATTCATTCCAGTGCCGTTCCAGCCGTTGCTCCACATATTGTTCGGATTGCCTGTTCCGTTGCCGTTTCCCATAAACCCGTTTGGTCCATATCCCATATTGCCTTGCATTAGTTTTCCCTCCTCCATACTGAATCAAGCACCTCATCGCCACTGTCCCAGGCGTCATAATAATTTCCGTCTATGGCGCAAATTACATGGCTTCCGGTGGCAAGTATGAATGTGCCATTTTGATTTTCTCTGCAAAAATCTCGAACGGTGTAGCAGAGTGGACAGTCCTTCGGCAATGCGTAACGAACAAAACCGATCGATTGCAGGTATGTACCCCATACGAGATTTACGCTTGGCATGTTTTTTATGATAAAACCTTCCAGGCAAAGATGGATGTAGATCTCATCCCACGATCGATCGGTTGCAATGGAGATTGCCCGTACCGTACAGTCATCTGCAGACCACCTGTTCGGATTGATGTTCAGCCGGACAAACATTGGCGGCCACCTACGCAGCCTGCGTCTTTTCTGGTAGCAGCAACGTTATCAGGACAGTGCCGGTTCGCCACATGTCGAATTGAATGGTGCGAAGCTCAGTATAGCCCTCATAGACGTCTTGCTTCGCTTCTCCGTATTGAGCGGTGATACGTGACGTCAGCTGACGATCCCCGAACTTCACAGCGAGCTCGAGAAAAGTCTGGTCGGTTTCGAGGTTGATGTTGAAGATGCCCTTATCGGCGTTGCACCAATCGAGGTTGTACGTTGTGCCGTCATTCAGTGTCAACGTCGTCATCTTTGCCAGCCTCCTTCTCGAGCTTGCTGATCTTCTCGGTCAAGGCGAGAATAGCTGCATCATGCTGACTGTCCTCTTCCTTGATCATGCGGCCAAGCTCATTCAGATTCTGAATCAAGGTGATGATGAGAACGCACTTCTCGGCCCCCCTCGCATCGGCCAGTTCATTGAGCTTGACCACCGCGTCGTTGACGATGTCGTGTTTGGTTGTGAGATTCATGTGACATTTCCTCCTTTTAAGTATGATTGTCTGTAACATTTTCCGCATCTACGCTTTTGTTTGCAGTGTAACCATTGACCGTCAACCGCACACTCGCCTTTCCAGTTGCAAATACAGTTACCTTTTCAATGGTTACATCAGCTGGTCGAATGCTTTTGGCTCCGTCTCCATATCCGTCGTCATAGCCATCTGTTTTACCATCTTGATAGGCAGTATAGCAAGAAACGTCTATTGCATCTGTTTTCTCGTTACCGTTTTGTGCTGTTGCTTTCAGATACACAGTCATCGCATGCGAACTGGCTGTATACTTATCGGATTTAGTTGGGTCTCTTCCAACAAAATTTACTCCTACTGTTTGATATCCGTCCTGATAGCCCGCTGAAGATCCTGCATTGTATGCACTACTTGCACTGATGTACACCGTTTCAGAACTTTCAGCTAAATTTGAAGCGGTTCCCGATATAGTGATGGGAAGGCCACCAAGAGTAGGATCGTAGTCACCTTCGCCTGTGCATGTTAACGAAGTAATCGTTACTGAACTCGCCCCTGCATTATAAGGCTCGTTTCCTGAGACAAGAAAATGCTGATTTTTCTTTGCACCGTTTGATGCAACCGCTTGAGTATACACATTGATTTTTTTTGTACTTGGGTTGTATACGTCCGCTCTTACACCAGATTCAGCAGGCTCTCTTCCGATGCTTGTAATCGTGACGGAATTAACGCCGTCGGTATTTCCAGTAGTATAGCCGGTGTTATAAGCATCGGTAGCGAGGAATGTGTAAGTCCCAGTCCTTGATGCTGAGTTGGACGCTACAGCTTTTAATGGAATTGTATACTTGTTATTGGTGCTGTCATACGTTACGCTCGCGGCCGAGTCTTTGTAAAGACTTGTGATCGTTACAGAATTAACGCCGTCGGTATTTCCAGCGTTATAACCGCCATTGTACGCTTCAGTGGCAACCAGCTCGATGTTCTGATTGAGAGTCGCCCCATTGCTTGCTTTTGCAGTGGCGTGAATGGTGTATTTCTTGCTGCTTGCGGTGTATGTATCGTCGTAAGGCTCTCCACCAGTTTTCTGTTGTCTGCCTAAAGACGATATTGTCACGCTTGCTTGACCGGCTGAACTTCCAGCATTATAAGCTGCTGTAGCAAAGAACGTGTACTTCGCGGTCTTTGAGTTCAAATTGGATGCTACAGCTTTTAGCGGAACAGTGTACTTGTTCCTGTCGCTGTCATATTCTACACTTGCATCTGGGTCTTTATTTACGCTTGTGATCGTGACGGAATTCGTTGCTGCCGACACACCGTCCTTATACGCTTTAGTGTCGGCAATCTTAAAAGAACCGCCAGATCCAGCGGCAACAGCTCCGCCGAGTGTTATTGTGCCATCACTGTCATTTGTCGTACAGGAATGACTGTGATTGAGATTGAATGACGTCTGGTACGACCCATTGCTGTAAGTCAAGCCAAGAGCGGTAAAGGATCCTGTAACGCCAGGCATCGATACAGTAAGGCCATAATACTCAGTGCCATGATAATACAATTTTCCACTTGTATTATTTGAATCACCAAGATAGAAATTCCCTGAAGCAACTTTCATTTTCGTCGCTAATATATATGACGCCGTCGTATTTCCGTTTACGAGGTTAGCTATGTCACCGTTAACTGCCGATAACTTATCAACTTTAACCCATCCCTCAAGTGATATCTCTTTTCCGAAAAGTTTTACTCCGTTAGCTGTAACCTTAAAACCGGCTTCGACATCACCTTTTGAGACCTTGGCCCCGATTTCTTGTCTTGTCCCGTAAAGAATCGAACCTTCATCAGGATTATCTTTTGACCCATTACTTCCCCACAATTCATTTTTCCATTCAGCAGCTGAATGATTGTATACAGCACGTAAAATAGTGTTACTGCCAGGGTTGTTAACGCTGTCGTTGTCCCCACTACCATACAACTGTGCTTGAAAATACTCTCGCGAATATGTTGCAGTCTTTGTATATACAGCATCAAAAACGGAGCCCGACTTAGGATTGGTAGAAGTACCACCTTCACCATACAACTCTTTATGGAAGCTATCCACAGAATGGTCAACGGCTTCGTCTCTTACTCGCTTATAAAAGCCTAATGGCGTAGCATTAGGATCATCAGGGTTTATCGGATTCCCATTTTCATCCACACCGTATAGTGTTGCATACATTTCGTCTATTGTGCCCGCTGCAGTTTCTGTGATTTTTCTCTGATAATCGTAGGTTAATCCGTTCTCTCCATATATTTTATTATTGAATTCCCTGGTTATGCTTGTTTCAGTTTGAGTTATTTTTGTGTACACATCAGTTTTTGTGTCTTTAACTTCTGATACAATTTTTCCAGCCTCTTGAGAGAAATAGCTGCTCAATCCAGTCGTATTGTCAGAAAATGTCGATTTGATTCCGGCGGCTGATTCTTCAATAGTTCCGGATAGAGTCCCTGTTTCGTCGGTAAACGTTTTTGTAATCTGCTGCGCCTTAATGTCAATCGTATCCGCTGCTATCGCAATGTTCTTCGCCACCACAGCAATGTTCTCTGCATTGACCGCGATATTGAGGGCATTGACCGCAATATTCTCAGCATTGACGTTGATATTATTTGCATTGACATTTACATCGTTTTGAAGACCGGAAATGGCGTTTGCGTTATTGGCAATGCCTCTCGAAGAAGAATGATGAGAGTTCTTTTGCTTTTCGCTGATCGGCTCCTTCTTCTTCTCCTTGTCCGGTGGCAAAATAGTGCCTATGGTATAGCTGTTATTTTCGGGATTGAAAATGTCCAGCTCCATGGCTATGCACGCCATTGTAGTGTTCAAACCGTGCGGGGTAGAAACAACTTGGATCTTGTCACCGAGTTCAAGAGGATCGCTGGATTCCCCAATGAGTTGCAAGTCAATCGCCTTTACAATCAGATTGTTAGGAAACAGCTTGCAATGGGTGCTCATATACTTTTGTGCTTTTGCAAGCAATTCGCTTGGTTTCTTGGCATTGTTGAACGAATGATGATGGACAATATATCCGTATTGAGCAATTGCGTCTTGGTTCTTAAGAAATTTACTTGCAGCGCCGTTCTCGTCATTGTTCACGGATTCAATTGTGCAATTTTCTTCTCCTGTAGGTAACAGAACAGTCCAGTATTCGTCTGTAGGCGGTTCCTGATCGAGGTCAATCATATTGACGCCGAAATTGATCTGCTGGCTGTTTGTTTCTGTATATGCATCAAGCCAATCAATGTAAGCTTGTCCGTTTTCATATCTGGTTCGCAGCACGCCTCCATACACCGATAATAAATCGGAGCTTATCACGCTGCTTGTATCCTGGTAAGATGTCCTTTCGAAGTATTCGCTTTTACCTTTGTCAGTGACTGTAACAGAGCCGACAGTGAACTTTTTGTCGCTGCTCGGCATCTGGCCATTGTGCACATCAATGCACTTTCTGAAATACGCCTCAGGAGTCATCTTCAAGGTATTTTTGTCTTCAGATGTATAGCTGATTCCGCCGTTATTGGAATAGTACACTCTGTGCTTCTTTTTTTTGGTCGATCCAGCTTGCGTTGTTTCGCTTTTCTTATTTGGCGGCTGCACACTGTCCGCCAAAAAAGCCAGATCACCTTCGCAGCTTATCGTCCGCTGCTTATAGATATCCGTCTTTACGTCGGATACTCTTCCACGAAAGATGCATTTGTCATCTCTTGTGAGATAAACGAATGTTTTCTTCTTTTCAAAAGAGTTATAGAAGTTGTTTATTGGCAGTATGATGAACTCAAAACTGTCAGCCTTATTGGTTTCTCTTTTAAGCTTAGGGGAGAGTATGGAGTCCCCATATCCCGTCAGTGCTGTTGAAACATCTGATCTGAAAACCAGATTACTGGTATCGGTCATACCATGAATGAAAATCTTGAATACGGTCATGCACACACCTCCCCCTTGTACTTCTATTTTGATTTAATCAAACGAATGTGAATTGTCTGATGTTTTTGTCCTGTATGGATCTAAATCATAGCTTATCGTTATCTTTGAATACTTGGCGTCCGGAGTAAGTGAAACCTTCAAACGTCCACTATATGAGTGATCAGGGTCATCTTCAAGTACAATCGACCGTACTTTCCCGTGGCAATAAGACGCTATTGAATGATACGCCGCCTCGGAACTGCTCCAGTTGGATGCATTGGTGATGAACCGTTTATCTGCGTATAGGAAATAGGGATTCACAATGTAAAACTCCCATGACCCTTTTCGATTTCCATAAGTCGGTGAACCCGTCAGAAACGAAGTTAGATCAATAACCCCGTTTCTGCCAGGTATCTCCACTATTTTTTCATTTACCGTTGGCAACGCGACAAATGGCCTGGAAGTCGGAATGAGATGCCAATCAGTCCAGGTATTTTTAGTGCCGATTGTTATCGAGTGATACACACCTCATTCCTCCTTTCAGGCGCGATTTGATAAATTGCCAAGTGCTCTGTCCATAGCTGGGGCAATTTGTCCTACGAGTGCGTTGGTATTCATGACAACCTTAAGATTCGACATGATGGATACCGTCTGCGATTCAAGTGAGACAATTCTCTCTCCCAAATACTGTATCGCCGAAATGATCTCTGGCGAATGATCCGGTATATCCAGTGTTCCAGCTTGAATTATTGTAGAGCCGTTTCCTGAAGCGACATTTGCAGCGAGGTTTGCCCCTACGCCGATAGAACCGCCGTTGAGCATGCCTGAAATCTGGTTTGCCGCTTCATCGACATTAGTCAAGTCTACGACAGGTGTGATGACAGGGTTGCCTGTGCCATCGCTGAACAAGCCACTAAAGGCTTGTGAAACGCCATCTTTTATCTTTCCGACTAAATTCTCTGAAGAGCTTTGCATCATGCCATTTAGTAGATTCGTGACACCTTCTCCGGCAGTTTCTCCAAATTTATTGCTCACCATTGACGCAACGTTGCTAACTGCGTTCTCCACGGCACCCTGATTTTCGGTAATGCCATTGGCAAGCAAGTCCATAAAATCGCCGCCATAAGTATCTGCGTCCGCTAACGGTCCTACTTCAGGATTGGAGAAGTGAAGATACGACCATATAATGCTGGCAATGGTGATTGCTGCATTTTTAGCAGCCGCCGCATTTTTCTGCATACCGTCTGCGAAATTAGCAACCAAGTCAGAGCCCCATGTCGTGGCTGGAGTTACAGCAGTTGTATCAATTACGGTCTTGATGTCCTGTGCAACGGTGCCGATGGCTGATATTGCCGGAGTCTGCTCCGTTCCCTCAGCACTGCTCTGAAGTCCTGTCGCGAAATTGGTGACCATGTCGGAGCCCCATGTCGTGGCAGGGTCTACTACATTTTCTTTGATTGTAGTTTGAATGATCTGCAGTGCAGCGCCAAGAGCTTCGGCAACTTCCGTGTCGTTCAGTATGGCATTTGCGAATGCGTCGAACATGAGCGCCATATTCTCGCCAGCATTTTTGAAGTTCCACTCGGGATCTCCATTTTGAACGATCTCCTGCAGCGAAACAATTTTACTAAGCAGGTCTATTGCTGATACGAATTTTGTGTCGTCAAAGTCAAAAGCCTGCATGTTTGATTTGAAAGTATTCAGATCATTGCCAAAATTCACAAGTCCCGTGCCAAGGTTACTAAGGCTGGCCGAACCCTCAAGTCCTTCTTTAAAGCCGCCTTCACGTTGCAGTATGCTCTGTGCCTCGGCAAGTCCTTTGATCGGCTCGATCGCTTTCTTCAGCAGCTCGAAATCAGCGTCTTTCAGGTTCTTTATGCCTTCTGCATCGGTGGCGAACGATACCAATGACTTTCCGAGCCCGACAAGATTGGCTCCCAACTGATCCAGTCCGGCAGTTCCTGAAACGATTGATTTCAGGCCGCCATAGCTTTGAAGCACGCTCTGAGCAGCGGCAAGTCCTCTGACTGCGGCGGTCGAAGCGTCTACATTCTTGAAGTCCGCACCTGCGACTTTGTTTGCATAGTTCGCCATGCCATCGCCAAGTGAACTCATGTTGGATGCGAATTCTCCAAGCTTTTGTTCGCCGGTCAGCATCTGCCAAAGTCCGCCGGTGGTTGGCAGATGCTTTGCGAGTGTTGACACGGCGTCCAGGACGATATTGGCCATCAAAACCTTACCAGGATTTAAGCCAGCTATACTGTCGCTATATGACGCCAAAGCTCCGCCAAGTGCAGCAACGTCCCCACCGAAATCGGTAATGGTTTGCTGTTTACCCTTAAGAACCTCAAAGTTTGTGTCCGTCAAAGGATTGATGTGCTGATCTACGTCTTTGATTTGGTCCAAAACATCGTTGGCAGTCTTAACTTGCTCAGGATTTATATCACTGATATCTTCACCGTACTGCTTTAAAGCAGTTCCGATGTTCGCTATTCCTCCGGCAACAGAATTCAAATCCTGCTCTCCGCCAGTTGCATACTTTTGAAGCTTGGCAACAGTTTTATCAGTCAAGGTAAGATTCGCCAAATCATTGAAAGCAGCGTTCGCCTTCGTGATATCGAAGTTACCAGAACCGGATGTCCCTGTATTGAGTCCTCCAGTTTCACTCATTGCAGCGGCCAGATCACCGTAATATACCTTAAGCGCACCGCCAAGGGAATACAGAACGCTCTCGGCCGCATCCAAACCTTCTATTGCGTTAATGCCATCAACAGTAGCCTTGATATCTTCTGGCAATTTCTTTATGGCTGCTCCTGTGTCTACAGTTATTCCACTGATCGACCTTTGGAACAAACCAAGATATATTCCGAGCCTCCATATGTTTCCGGCCACGCCCACACCAGCTTGAACAGTTGATGAGTAGTTCATAACCATGTTGGCAATGGACGGCAGTATGGTATTCGTCAGAACACCTAAGACAGTCTGTATCCGTCCTGTATTTATGCTGCTGGCAAAATCACTGAAGTCCGCCAGCTTCGATCCGACAAGCCAAATCGCGGTTGCCAGCTTCTCAACAGCATCCGCAGCAAAGGTTGCTACAAGATCAACGCCAACGCCGATTGCACCCATAATGAGAACAATACCTGCGGCAGCTTGCGCCAGGCCGGACAGGCCTATCTGCGAGAATATCGCAACGGTGCCGATCATGGCGATAACAGCTTCAGCAACACCGATTAAGAACTGTTCAATAACTTTTGGGTCTACGCCGGAAATTTTCTGAATGGCTTCTGCCAAAGTCTTTGTGATCTGGTCGAGGAACCACCCCATTGCAATGATGGGGACAGCGGATACGAGTGAGACCTTCCAGTCCATATCACCGCTGAATTTTGCCAGCAGTACGGCTATAGCGCCCATGGTAATCAGTAAGCCCTCAACAACGCCAAAAGCCCATCCCCAATTGTCCGGATATTGTTTTATGATCTTCCCGACATTGCCTATTGCCCGGACAATAGAACTCAAGGATGTGCACATCGCAAGTATGGTCGACGCAACACCGGTAGAGCCTTCGCCTTCGCCGGAACTTCCGTATTTGGACATAAGAACAGCTATCGTTCCGAGAGCCCCAAGTATTGCGACGATCACAAGTAAAGACTGAATGACGCTTCCTTCATGACCCTTATTATTTCGTAAGACCTTGGTCATCTTGTCAACAGCTTTGACGACCAAATATACACCGGCGCACATGGCAAGGATAGTTTTTGCTGTTCCTTTGGTTGCCCCAGTATATTTCTTGCCGAATTTGCTCATGGCCCAGGCCGCGACACCGAGTGCGGCAATGATTCCGCCGACAAGCAACAAAGGCTTCGTCAAATCACCTGCTGTGTTGACGACCACAGCTGCGAGACCGATTGCGGCGACAACTGCAACGATGCTCAGAGCCATGCTCAATACGCCTTCGCCGATGTCCTTTGTTTTCGGAGCCCATTTATTCATGGCAAATAAAGCTCCACCAACGGCAGCCAATACCAACGTCATAATGCCAACGCCAATCAAAGCTTCCTTGGCAGGAATAAACGCCAATCCAGCAATCGCTGCGGTAACGATAGCTATCGTTATAGCCATGCTGCGAAGCTTGTCAGTGAATCCGTCTTTCTCGTCTTTGTCAACGGCCCCGCTGAGTATACCGAATGAATCGCTGAAGCTCTTCAAAGACTTCGCAAACGTCATCATGATATACATTCCGAGAGCTGACTTAGCTGTATTCCAGATTGTGCCCAGGTCAACGTTCTTGAAGACACCTACGACAAATTCTCCTATACCCTTCAAAGCGCCAACGACGTGCGAAAGCAGTTTGTTCGGGTCCATGATGAAATCCTTGATGGCTGAGAACTTGTCCTTGATCCACTGTATGACTGGATCAAAAGCCTTTAAGCGTTCCAACAGCTTTTGAGGCAGACCCTGTATGCCAGACGTGTCAACGGAGAAGAATCCTCCGACCATTTCGCCGATCCTCTTGGCAAATTCCTTGACATTGGGGATCAGGTTGCTGAAGAAACCGCCGACCGCAGTCTTGGCATCCCCGGCAGCGCCCTTTACGCCGCCAAATACGTTCTTGATTCTCTCGAAGAATCCAAGAATTTTTTCTACGCCCGCGTCTTTGATTTTGCTCAGCGACAAAAAGTTCAATGCCTTTGAGGGATCCTTGAACTGCTGTAACAGACTGAAAGCCTTCTTAACAGAATTCACCAGTCCCTTGATTTTCTGTACGAAATCGACGATAAGATTTCTTGCCTTCTGAATAGCCGGAACAAATTTCTTTCCGATCGGATTGTCCCGCATTGCTGTCATAAAGGCTGCCCATACGTCACCGAAGCCTTTAAACTCTCCGATCTTTCCGGATATAGATGACAGACTCTCCCAAACGGATTGGAAGAACTCCCGAATCGGCTTTGATTTCTCTGATACGGTCTTCAGGAAGTTCTGAAAGAACGCACTGTTTTTGACGAAGTTGAACAACGCAACACTGCCGTTGGTGATTGCCCTCACGAGCGAAAATACACCATATCCAGCGCCTGCTACAATGCCAAGAACAACTTTAAGAGCTGTGGCAATTCCATTCAGCGCTTTCGTCATCACATCAGCGATATCGACGTTGGAAAGCAAATTCGCGAGGAAACTGGAAACAGCCGTCAGTCCGTTCATTATCTTCCCGAACAGTATTTTTCCGATTGTACTGAAAGCCTTGGCGACTGTATCAAATATCGTCTTAAAAACAGGGCCTACTGTTTTCGCAACATTCCCCATCTTTTCCAGAACGTCAACGATCAACAAGCCGTACTTTCTTACTGTTGGCTTGTTGCCCGTGTATTCGAACACTTTTCGTATTCCGTCCAGGCCTATTCCAGAACGAAGATATGTAACTATTGTGCTGATCACCTCAGCAACATTGCTTAAGAATGATCCTACTTTTTTAAAGGCGTTTGTAACCGGTGTAAGAGCAGTCCCAAAAGCGCCAAGTGCATCTTTTCCAGCCAACGTGGCAGAGGCCAAGTCAACGATATATGACAGCGTGTAGCCGATTGAAGATGCAATGTTGAAAATACCGGAAGCAAGCGGTTGAACTATTTTGAACAGATTGCCTACGATTTGCAGGACTGAACCTATTACATTTATACCGGATTTGGCTATAGAAAATATAACGCGAAAAGCCCTCGCGAGTATTAATACGCCGCTTCCAACGTGCTTGATCTTTTCCGTTTCTGATCCGCTAAAGAAACTGAAATTTTCAGGGGCGTCTTCAGTCCATACTCCGAAAAATTCTTTCGCCTTTCCGGTAAAGTCAGCAAACGCTTTTGATGCTTCAATAAGTCCACTGGAATTGAGTACACCAAATACGCTCTTAAAAGCTGTTTTGACTGCTTCAATGACACCATTAAAAACCGCCCAGGAATTGGACAGACCCTCGACTACCTTCTGATAACCGGATATGCCGTCCTTTCCGCCGTCGTGCCATCCCTTTAGCAACTCATTTCGAGTGTTGTAGATTTGCTCTGCAAATCCAATCAATGCATCAGAAATGCGTGTAAATAAATCACTGGCCTCTTCCAGGTTGCCAAATAAATAACCAAAACTGGTCATCCATCCTGTAGATATGGCATCCTTTACTGCGTCAAGTGATTGAGTAAGAGTAATGGCTACTTTTGCAGCTTCAAAACCCTTTTTACCGACTTCGCTCTCGCGGTCAGCATATTTCTCAAACACTTTAAGCATGACCTCACTGGTAAACCAGCCTTCATTTAATGTCTCAGGAAGACTTTGAAAATCTACAAGTGTTCCTTTGGCAGTCTGACCGACTTTCTCGCCTACTTTTTGCAAAGTGCCTAACTCATAGGCAGTTTCGATGATTTGCTCTTTGAATTCCTTGGTATCCAGATTCTGATTCTGAATACTTCTCCAGTCCATCAGTTTAACCGATCCAGATGCCAAAGCCTGAGAGAAGTTGTACATGGCAATATTGGCCTGCGAAATTTCTCCACCTGCAGATGCCGTTTCGTTGGCAATACCCTCCATGACCCTCTCAGCCACTTTAAGGTCAACACCAGCTGAAACGAATTTGCCAATGCTGTTGGCCATCGTCGAAAAGTCATAACTGGTGAGATCGGTATATTCATTCAGCTTTGCCAATACGGCTTCTATCTCTTCAATGGATTTGTCTGGCATAGCCGACTGAATCATCTGTATGGACTTGTTTTTCTGCTCATATTTGCCCATGCCGACCTGGGGCATGGAAGTAATGGCACTGGTAACTTTATGCACCTGATCCAGTGCAAAACTTGAAATACGGCGGAAGGCTTCCTGCCCGAGATTCCCGACCAGCGTGAATCGATTTGCGATGTCGTCAATGCCCTTTGCGATGCCAGAGATGTCAAAGCCACTGGCGATCTTTTCAAGATGGGACAGACTTTCTGCTGACTTATCCAGATCCAGCGCCTTTTTCAGTTCTTCAAGAGAATGAAGACTTTCTTTTACACCTCGCTCAAATTGCTCATTTTTAAATGTCATTTGAACAACTTTATCATCTATTGTAGGCATTGTGCGTCACCTCCCACCATACCTTATTTGCGAAAGTATCGAATACCGGTTTTAAAGCCGGATTGATGTAATCCACGCCTTGCACGTAAGCGCCTGTTCCGGTGCCGTGACCAAGCTGGATTAATATGGCGACATTCGCGCCGTCATTTCTGTTGGAGTTGCTCCAGGAAATGGTGAGACCGTTTTTCGTCTCTTCCACGGAATAACTCCAGGATTCGGCCGTCTTTCCGGTTTTCTTGGGGGTTGCTTCCTGCAGCGCTTTCACACCGGCCTCTCCGATCTGGTGAAACAGCTCGGTGTACTTGCGCTTGATCACATTTTTTAAGAACCCCTCAGTTTTCTTGAAATTGCCCTTCTGTGTGATCTTTATCATGGCAATCCCCCGTTTGCTGCCATTTTCTGTTTTCTTGCAGCATTCAGTGCCGCATTTCTTGCGTAGATGTCTCTGCGCTTCATCTTCTTCGGCGGAGCACTCTTGACCTCGCAGACCTTGATGAGCGTAAGCAGACGATTCAGATGCCACTTCTCGCATTCCAGTGGAATATGAAAAGCGATCATCCAATAATATATCAGCTCCGATGTGACAACCTGTCCACCACCGGGCTTTCGGTTCCTTTCATTGAACCACGTTGCCGTCATGGAGTCGGAAATGTAATCGTTGATCTGTGCGTATATATTCGGTGGAATCCACTGAAGCGCTTCTGGATCAGCCTCTTTTCCGATGGTCATGCAGCGTATGTAGTCGGCAGATTCCTCTGGGGTTTTGTCCGCCTTATCCAAAAATGGTTTCTTCCATTTTGATTCCCACTTTGATATGGAGATGAGAGAATGCTCCAGAGTCAGCCTTTGCGCTTTCAAATAGCGAAATTCCTGTTTCTCCTGATCGAAGAATTCTCTCTCTGGAATAACGATCTGAAGCATTCATCACACCTCCGCCATCCGGGAAGATTAACCCGGGATCATAGCCTTCTTCATTTCTGCGGCCTTCTTCATTTCCTCAGGAACCTGGGGAATGATGCCGTTGAAGAACTTGGTGGCCTCGTCGGAGTTGCTCGACAGCTCCATGAAAAGCTCAGAGTAGGCTTCGGTGGCTGCGAACTTTGCCGAAATCTCAGGAGACTTGTAGAAATACTTGCCGTCCGGGGATTTCTCGCCGTAGGCCTTGAGGATCAGGTCCTTGAAGGTGTCAACGATCATCTTGGAGTCTTTGGCCTCGACGATGCGCTGTACGGTTTTCTCCAACCCGCCGCTGGCGCTCAGCTCCATCTCCATGCACTCGGCCTTGGTCAGGTTGAAGTAGAATGTTTCATTCCTTTCGTTTCCGTCGAAATCGAAATACTTGATAGTCTTCTTGATCATTTTTGGTAGCTCCTTTCATAAAGCAAATAAAGCAGCCCCATCAGCGATCAACTGACAGGGCTGCAAATAGGGTCGTTTCGAGCAAACGATTAGTTGCCCTTGACCATGTCGTAGATTGCACCAGGAGAAGGCAACGTGGAGTCTCCACTGGCGGTGCCGAACAGAGTGTCTTCCAGAGTCTTCAGCTTCGCGGCTGCCAGCTTCCTGGAGTCGATGGTGATCGTCGAAGTCGGCTTGGAATTCGCCAGGCCCTCCACGGGGACAGGCGTGGTGTCGATATCCCAGGACATAGTCATCGCATCCGGGCTGTCATTGACGGTCTCATGATTCTTCTCAGAAGGCGACGCGGTCGCGTTGTACACGATGTGAATGACATAACCGTCATCAGTGTCAGTGGCGGTATCATTTCCGTTCAAGGTCCGATAGCAGAAGCCGAATGGCTTGCGGGTCTGCTGGCCGATGTATACGCCCGGTGCCAGTTCAGCGGAGCCATCACACTGCGCAAATTCCTTGGGGTACATGTAGGCCTCGATGGTCGCGCCATAGGTCTCAGCGGAGCGCAGGGATGCGTATTTCATATTGTCGGCATACAGATCGTTCGGTTCAGCACCGTCAGGCTTTTCAGTGACGGAAATCAGGCCGTTCCACACAACACCAGTATCATAGGTGCCGTCGGCCTTCTGAACGAACAGTACGCCGTGATCAACGCCGGTCTCATAAAACCGTTCTGCGGTCTTATCCCATTCAAGTTTAGCCATGGGGTAATCCTCCTTTAAATATTGAGTATATACGTGTAGTAATAGGTGTCGCCGGATTTAACAACCTCTTCGCCGGTCAGATTCAATTGCGTTTTCAGATCGGCAACGATACTGCTCGGATTGGCAGTATCAATGACGATCAGCATATATCTTCGTACACCATTGGCTTCCTCGCTTAGCAGTCTGTAAGCAATGGATGGCTTGATATACTGAGTTCCTGGTTCAGGCTCGCAATAGATACGGCGCTGAGATTCCCGATCGATTGCTATGGGAACGGTATCGGTACGGAAGTTGAATGTGTCCCAAACCCACTGCCCGGTTCGATTGATCACATTCATTAGCAATCGGTGCAAATCCAGCCTTTGCAGCAGTTTAACAACCTCATCCGGATCGGGCATCCTCGGCGGCTCATCCCCGTAGCCATACAGGATCTTCTCGAGGGCTTCCATTTTGATTCTGTCAACCTCAGTTGAGTCGATAACCAGCGTGGAGGCAGCTTTATGGCCGTTGAGCATGAAAGGCATCGTATGGATGTCCCATGAAAATTGCATAGCATCCGGAGAGTCGTTTAAAGTTCGATAGTTTCGTTCACTTGGTGCGGCTGTAGCGTTAAAGACGAGATGAAGCTTGTATGGTTGGTCATATATACTGTCATTTGCAACCTTGAGCTCCGTGCGATAGCAGAAATCAAACGGTTTTCTCTTTTGCTGGCCGATTTTTACGCCGTCCGCAACTTTTATCGAGCCGTCGCACTCAGCAAATTCCTCGGGGTACATGTAGGCTTCGATAGTAGACTCATAGGATTCAAATGAACGCAATGAAGCGTACTGAACGTTGTCGGCATA
>JAEIGA010005203.1_pt1 | contig 19965 bp, 10 predicted proteins | sample 9270691 | NCBI WGS metagenome assembly JAEIGA01 (sample SAMN17057246, study PRJNA624740) | gut metagenome | biome: biome; isolation source: fecal sample | host: Bos grunniens | place: China: Xizang | collected 2019 | reverse complement strand
TTGAAATAACTGAAGGAAAACTGGCTGATCATATGATGAAAGGTCTTATCAAATTTTCCAGATCTGACAATCCTATTGCTAAAAGTATGAGAAACAGAGGTATGAAACAAGCTAAAAAATACGAAAAACGTAGGGATGCTAAATTAAAAGACGGTTTGGAATTAATAGCTGAGGAAATAGCTGCAATAATATCACGTCATGCAGGTGAGAATATTATTGAAGGGGAAGTTACTCCTAATAAATCTGGGTCTAAAGTTACTATACGTGGCAGTTTTAATTCATACGATATATCAGGATTACAGCAACAGATTGAAAATTATATTCAAAGATGTATCGAACGAAGAAAAGTTTTATCATATGAATGTGAAATTACTAAAACTAGTGCCAATGTAGTTATTAAACTATTTAAATAATAAATAAAGATATAACCTTAAAAGGTTATATCTTTATTTACTTTATCTATGTTATCGAGATATTGTTTTCTTCTCGTTATACTCTTCATATTATAGTTAGAATCATATCTGTCTGCGTATTCTATTGTAAGTTCAATCCTAGGTTTACTTGAATAGAATTTTCTAACACATCCTTCAATGATCAAACTATCGTCCATTATTATTGTATTTTGTATCATATCTGAATAAGTTTTCCCTAGGTTATCCCAATCTGGTTTGGATATAGGATGAACCATCTTTAATTCAGATCTCAGTTTTTCTGATTTATTCATACCTTTAGGTATTGGAAAATAACAATCACAATATAATTTACATGCTGTTGTGATTATATCAAAATCTTTTAATTCTTCTTTAACGAACTTCTCCATTAATTTTCTATTATTCATTGCATCTGAAACATAAAAATGTTTACCAAACCCTGCTAACCTTGCTCTAGGTGTTGCTTTAGGAATGAAATAAAATACAAATGAAATAGATTTCCAATTAGTTTCTAAATTCTTTTCAATGTCGGTTCTTAATGATTCTAAATTCTTATCGTTAAAATTATCTAAGAATTCATATATTCTATCAAGATCATTTTTAGAAACCATACCATATTCTTCATTATACTTCGTAAGTTCTTTTTTACTAGGCATAAAAATTACCCCTTCCATTTAATAATTAAATATATTTCCTAAGAAATTTCTAACTGCTTGAGTTGCGTGATTGTATGCATTGTTAGGGATATCACGAACATACCCAGATAATAAATTTAATAATATTTCAACTTTTAAACCTATATTTGGTTGAGTTAAATCTATACCACACATACAACCTAAATAGTCAAGCATTCCTTGATTAGAAAAGAACAATGCTGGTCTAGTAGACGGTGCCATCATTAATTGTGAATAAAGATCTTTAACTGACAATGTTACTTTAACTTGTGTTGGTAAACCATCTACTGTCCATGATTGCTCAGGTCCTTTATCCATAGTTATTGATTCAACCATACCCATATCTATACTAAACCATCCTTGTGCATAACCTCTTATTAAGAAAGGTGCACTAAATGTATTGGCTGATGCCTGACGAGGTAATGCGTAACACAATAAATGTATTGTCGGTACTAATATATTTAAGTACACTGCTTCTTTTGTTCCATATGGACTAACTAAGTTTACTTGTATATTAAATGATTTATCATACTCACTATCCGTCCATATTTCAGGGAATATTAAGTTTGCTCCATTAATAACAGATTTACCTGCAGAACCAAGTAAATGTCCTAGCATACCTACTGATACAGTATTTGCTAATGCTAATATGGTTTCACCAGCACTCTCAACTAATCCCGATAAAAAACTTCCTCCTAATGTATCATTGAACATTGCTGCTTCTTTAACGGTACTTTCAACTGTATCAAATAAACCTTCCAGTTGTGATTTTTGAGTAGTATTTGTAATAGACTCATTTACTGATGTGTTTGGGTCTATATAAAAATTAGTATAATTACGTTGACCCGTAGTTGCATCTTTAACAGCCTGACTTACAATTTCTTCTGCAACTGATAGAATGGGTTCATCTTCCAGTTTTGAAACATAATCTGTAAATGATTGGTAATGTGACCAATTGTATTTTGAATAAGCAGTTCTACCATCTGGTCCTGGCTTGTCACCAATACCTAAAAATACTGATACTGTTCTACATAAAACATTTACGTAATTTATATAACTTGCATAATCTTGTTCAAAATCATAATATCTAGTACCATCGTTTCTATTTAAGAAACTACCAAATCCTTCTTTATCTTGAACTAATTCATCTATAACTTGTTTAGCATTTGGGTCATCCATTGATCCTGATAAACTATTAAATATCTGAGCCTCATGTTTAGTAAAGTCAGGTAGGTAATTCATTTTACCTGGTATCAGAGTGCATATAGGTCTTTCGTTATATATATTCGTATAAAATCCATATCCTAATTGATTATTGTCACTTATAGGTATATCAGCCGTAGGCAAAAATTTATGTGGACAACCAAATATTTTCATATCATGTTTCGTGACATCTACCTTATTAGCATTTTCTCGTTGGATTAAATCCAAATAATCCTGTGCATTTTTTAAATACTCGTATTCTTTATCAGATGCTTCAGTATCCGTAGTTTCGTTAGTATTTGTATCTGTGTTTGTTTTATCTCTTGACATAATGTCATAAATTCTATGTTGTAATATACCGCTCATAATAAACTCCTCCTTTCAATTTATTTAGGGGGTAATAACCCCCTAAAAATTATTTAAAAGCAGCCATTTTTCTAGCTGTGTCATATCCAGTATCTGCTCTGTTATGTCTTGTATCTTTTGATTTATTAACATTTGGTTTATTTTTATGTGTACCATTTATTGAGACTGGTTCGTTTGCAGAAACTATTTCGATATCACTAACACCTCTAGCAGTTTCAGCTGTGTTTGTATTTATAGCATGTAATTCTTCTATCATTGCATGTAATAATTCAATACAAGCTTTAGATATATTTTGTTGTCCTCTGTTGTCAGGAATTATATTTACTGCAGTATTGTTGATTTGTCTTACAGTTTTTTCTATATTACGTTCAGCCATAGTTTGTTTTTCTATTGCATGTCTTGTATATCCTCCATCGCCCATACCAGCTCCACCAGTGTATCTTGTTTTTGGTGTATTAGTATTATCTCCAAAACCGTTAGTCCAATGTGTTTTACCATCACCATTTCCAGCACCACCTGTTGCAGCCTCTTTTGGAGGTTTAGGTGTGTCGAAACGAGTTAATTTGTTATCATGAACTATTTTTTTCAATTTAGATACATAACTAGGATCTGTTGCATAACCTGCTGCTTTCATAGCATCTATTTGAGCATCAGGTGTAGTTGCAGATAATACACCAGCTTTAACATAACGATTTGCTGATAAGAAATCCGCTCTATCTATAACACTATCAGCGTAACTATCATAAGCTCTAAATTTATCAGTTATTGTAACATTTTTACCGTCTAAGAATTCACCTGTTTTAGCAGTATAAGCTTTGCCTTTCCACTTACTTCCACATTTAATACCGAATAGGTTATGAGCTTTAGTTGCAAGACCTGATTTTGGTCCCCAGTAAGATTCATGAGCTGATTGACCTATTGTTACAGATGGGAATAAATTGTGTGTTTTATACGTATGTAGTGCTGGTTGTAATATAGCATTTATATGTGCTTGTTTCTCTGCACTTAAATCGCTCATATCATAACTTGATACATCATATTGTGTTCCATCCCAACTAGCAGCATCAGGAGGTACAGTTCCTCCAGGTGTCGTTCCATCTGTAGGTGTTGTTGTTGTTTGTGTAGCAAATAAATCAACTTGTTTACCATTATAAATAGAAGCAAGTAAATTTTGTGCTGTTTGGCTAAATTTTTCAAATACACCCATTATTGATGGTGTTGGTGCCGCACTAGCTGTTGTTCCATCTGTAGGTGTTGTTGCACCAGGTGCAGTTGTAAAGTCTGAACCAGTTTCCCAACCTTCAGGTATTTTAGCACTTGAACCTTGATCAAATGACCATGCTCCTCTTAATCCTGTTCCAATATTAAGCATTCCATCATCACCGTAAGCTTTTGTACGTTCAACACCTCTAGGATCGTTGATTATTAATCTATTTTGTCCGTCAACACCAACTGCAAGTACTACGTGACCGTTATTTGTAAATGGAGTATCATAACTACTTGATTTACCTTTACCAGCTAATACAACTGGTCTTCCTGCTTTTATTTCATCTTTAACTTGTTGTAATTGAGATGCACTTGCTCCTCCAAATTCTTGTACATTTATACCTAGTTTCATTCCAAATTCTTTTGCTACAGCATCAGACATACCCCAAGCCATGCCGCCTTCTCCCCAAAGTTGTTTAGCACGAGCCCATTTACCTACAGTAACTGGGTTTATTTCTTTACCAAACATAGTAGTTAACATCATCGCATGTGATGCCATACCACAACCACTTGGTCCTATTTTTTTACCATTTATATCCTCTTGCCATTGAGAATCTCCTTGTCTATAGTATGCCCAACCATTCATAGATTTAGGTGTCGATCCACTAGTAGGTGCAGTTTCTGCTTCAGTTGCCATTGCTGGTCCTGTACCTGCACTAGCGAATTTAGAATAGAAATTATTAGCGTATTTATATCTATTTTCCCATACTGGTTTTCCTGCTCTCTCAAATGCTTTTTCGAAAGCTTCAACAGCCCATTTAGTATCAGTTGCTTTCTTAAATCCATCTAATCCTCCGTAATTCTTTTTAAGAATATTAGCAGTTGATGGATCTTTTCCTGCCATTTCCATATCTATCCATTCTAGTTGTGATTGTAAGTCAGTCCATTCTTTTCCTTTACTTGCAGCATGAGCTTTTAATCCTGCGAATCTTTCTTCACTTACAGTCCATTGTCCTATACCACGACCAGGTCCTCCTCCATATTGTTTTTTAGTAGGATCTATTCCTGATTCTTGTTGTAAGTTACCTAATATACCTGCAGTAGCATGAGCAGAATATCCTTTACCAGTGAAGAATTTCCATGCAGCTTCTGCGTTGTCTGATATGTTAGAAATATCTGGATTTGTTCCGTCTGTTGGTGTTGTTGAATCTGTCGGTGTTGTTGTTTGTGCAGCAAATAAATCTAAAGTAGGGTCACTATTATATATTCTAGCAACTAAGTTTTGTGCTGTTTGGCTAAATTTTTCAAATACACCCATCATTGATGGTGCTGGTGCTCCTCCAGAATTAGTTGCTCCTGAATGGCTCGCATTGTAACTAGATATACCAGATTCAATGTTGCTTAATATTCCTTTATATCCATCAGTATTAAAATGAATTCCATCAACTGATTTAGATGGGTCAAGGAATCCGTCTTCTTTTATGAATCCATTAGTTGCATTTAATTGTGTTACACCATTAGATGCAGCCCAAGTTCCCATTTCTTTATTAAATTCTTGTGATAATCCTCTCCACCATTCTCCAGTGTAACCGTTATAAGTATAATCTTCAGTTGTAGGGAATATATCCATGTTGAATATAGGTATATTTGGATATTTTTCTTTAAGTTTAGTTAACAATTCTTGTGAGTCTGCAATATTAACTTTGTTGTTATGAACACCGTTTATTCCTAACCATTGTATTACTGTTCCAACTGATTCAGCATCAGGTAATTCTGATAAACTATCTAACCATTGAGTAGCCCATTTACCACCTTTACCCATAGCTTGAGCGTTAGGATATTTTCCTTCTAATACTGATTCCATACCAACTGTCAATGAGTCTCCTATTAATAATGCTTTATCTAATGAAGCTTGAGGTCCAGCTGATCCTCCACCATTTAATGGTTCACCTGAACTAGTAGCTACTACAGTTCCTAATAATGAGTTACCACCTGTTATAACAGGATCAACTAATGCATTAGGATCTTTTAGCATACGTTTGTATCCTCTATGTTTATTATTTCCGTTTTGAATTGCTTTTGATTCTCTTATACCATGTTTTCTACCACTCATGTGGATGTAATTTCCGTTACCACTATATAACCCAACATGCCCTTCTTGACATACAACGTCACCTATTTGTGGATCAGTTACTCTCTCACCAGGAGCATCGAACCAGAAAGGTCCAGATGTATATGCAACTTTACCACAGTCACCGGCAACTGTAAGAACATGTGAAACGAATGATGAACAGTCAGCTCTATCTCCGTTTTTATCTATTAAGTGTCTTCTAGGTTGAGAATATTTAAACTTCTTAGTATTTGCTAAGAATGCTCTCATGTAAGATAAAACTCTATCTGCAACTCTTACTTTAGAAGCTCCTGTTTTACCACCTATACCATCAAGTTGGTTATATTCTCCAATGTCACTTCCGTTTATTCCTAATTCATTTTTATATAAATTAGCGTATTCGTCACCTACCCAACCATTTTCTAGTTGACCAGAACTTAATCTACTTACATCAGTTCTAGATGTTGGTAATACAGTCATACCTTTAGTTAATCCAGTTAATACTGCATCTATTGGATAGTATCCACTATATCCTTTACCTCTAGGGTCATTTATGAATACTTTATTACCTTTTATTTTAGTCGCTGTTACAACATGACCTTCTTTAGTATATGGTGTTCCTTCTATTACAGTTTTACCAGATAACATTACTGGTATACCTTGTTGTAAATTATTTACTATAAAATTACCATCATAACCTTCATTGTAATCCATGTTTAACTTATCTGCAACTGATGGGAATAATGAATATTTAGCATAACCTGGTAGATGATCTTTACCTAATTTAGCTATAGTATCAGGTGTTATTTGTTCCCCTGTTAATTGTGATACAGCCATAGCTAATGAAGTAGGACCACATCCAGCATCTTTCATAGTATTTTTACCAATTTTATTAGTTCTCCATCTGTTATCTGCTTGATTATAGAATACAAATTTGTTATTTGTGTTAGTATTTGTAGTGTTATTAGTCGTATTAGTTGTAGGTTTTATGAAATCATTTTCAGTTGCTCTATATTTAACAGGTCTTATTCTATCATTAATACGAATACCTGATCTAAGATTATCGTCATCAGCATTAGCATCTTCACGACCTTCACTTCCAGTATCTTTGATTATACCAGCAATGTCACCCCATCTTTTTTCTTTAATAGCATTAAATATTCCTGCTATAGGTTCGAATGATGATTTAAGACTACTCCATGCTCCACTTATAGCGGTTGTTACTGGTGTTAACGCTTCAGATACAGGTTCTTTTATTTTTTCATTAAATGCATTAACTATTCCATTTTTAATTCCTTTTACCCATCCAAAAATAGAATCTCTAATTTTTTTCTTAGTTTCTCTACTCTTATCCCATGGTTCTTTTATTTTTTCATTGTATAGGCTAACAAAATCATCTTTCATTCGCTTCATATCATCAAAGATAGCTTGTTGAGTTTTCTTAGCTCTTTCTCTGCTCTTATTCCATGGTTCTTTTATTTTTTCATTATATGTGTTAACAAAATCGTCTTTCATTCGCTTAATATCGTCAAAGATAGCTTGTTGAGATTCTTTAGCTCTTTCTTTACTCTTATTCCATGGTTCTTTTATTTTTGTGTTATATGTAGCGATAAAATTGTTTTTCATTCTTTCGACATCATCAAAGATAGCTTGTTGAGTTTCTTTAGCTCTTGCTTTACTTTCTTCCAATGGTTTTTTGAAATCATTTATATACCAGTCAGTGATATTATTTTTTTTCTCCTCAACCCATGTGCTAACAGCTTCTCTTGCTTCATTGAATTTATCTTTTACAGGATCACTAAGAATTTGGAAAGGTTTTACAATCATTTTATTTATCATTGTAGCAATAAAGTCAGCCATTTCACCTTCAGCTAATTTTGCTTCTTCTGGAGCAAGTTTATTCCATATTGCTGTAACAATATCACCTGAAGCAGATATTCCAGTACTTAGTACGTTAGCTTTAGCTTTATTATCACCTAACATTATATCTGCTACGTCATCTGATTTATTATATTGCTTTTTAATCCATTCTTCACCTTGTTGTAATTTATCTTGTCCCCAGTTTTTAGCATCATTCCATTTATCTTTACCCCATTCTTTAGTTTCATTCCATTTATCTTTACCCCATTCTTTAGTTTCATTCCATTTATTTTTAACGTTTTCTTTAGTTTCATTCCATTTTTCTTTAGTAGTATCTACTACTTCAACAGATTCTTCATCACCATCAAGATATCCTTTAGTAATTTTAGCTAAATATCCAAAAGGGTTTCTTATTATATTAAAGATATTGATTGCTTTATTTACAGATTCAGGATCAGTTTCTTCCCCTGTAAACGCTGTTTTAATATTAATACCTGCATTTAATAGATTTTTGAATAAGAATCCCATAGGGTCCATAATTGCATTTAATACATTACCAGTTTTTGCTTTTCCTTCTTCATCTAAATTTTCATCGCTATTTACTTGGACTAATGCATTTATGGCTTCAGTTAATGGAGCAAATCCTGATGTATCTATTTCGTTTGTAGTATTATAAGTATCACCAGTGTTAGTTGTTACTGTACTAGAGTTATCTACTGTACTACTAGATGATGTACTAGTAGAACCTCCGAAGAATCCTCCTATAGCAGATGTGATTTTGCTAAATAAACCACCACCAGATTGTGCTTTACGTTTATCTATTGATGTGTATGATATAAGATTACCTTTTTCATCGTATTGTGGTATACCTTGCATTTTATTACTAGCATATTCACGTACAGGTTTTAATATTTCTTTAGAACTAAATTCCTCGATTTCAGTTGTACCTTTAACAGGAACTGTTATACAATGAGAAAGTGTACCATCTTCGTTATATACTTCAACAATTTTTTGTTCTTTAGGGTTAAATGATTCACCATCACCCTCACCAGCACCTTCATATGTTATATTACCAGAATTATCAACAAATGCACCTTCTGGTATATCTTCTTCAGTTTTTCCTTTTTTATCAAATTTGTTAAATAACCAATCTATACCAGCACCTATCGGATTTCTTATCCATTTAGTTTTATCAAGATTTTTTTCATAATTTTCTCTCGCTTCATCAGTCATAAATGTTCCTATACCACGAGTAACAGCATCACTAGCTGAACCAACAGGATTTAATACCCAATTAGCTACTGTTTGTAACTTACCTTTTCCTTCACCGTTGTTTTTAGCTATTTCGTCATTAAGTTTATTTTGGTGACGGTTAAGCCAAATTTTATCCCACCAACTAGCTTCACCGCTATCCACTTTTGCTTGGTATTCTGCAACCTTGGCTTCCCTTTCAGCTTTAGTTGTAGTTATTGCATCCCAAACTTTACCACCTAATGTAGGTGATTGTTTATCTTTCCAAGCTAATCTATCAAGTTTAGTACCATTTTTATTATTATAATCCACACGTTGTATTTCCATTAACTCTGCAGTTGATATATTAGGATCTAATTTTTGAAGTTCTTTTAGTGACATATTCTGTAAGTCTTTACCTTCAAATTTAGTCCAATCACCACCCGCTTCAGTTATAAGTTGTTGTGTAGTCATCGAATCTACGTCTTTACCAACTAAATCATTTGAAAAGTCTACAGTTTTACCTATACTTGGTAAAGCATTATAAATAGCTCTCGCTAATGTTTGTATGAAGTCTAAACCAAACATCGCAGATGTTATTTCATTAATTAACCAAAGAACTGAGCATATACTTAATCCTCCAATAAATTGGATGAATGATGTTATTAATCTCATTTCCGTATCAACATGGTTTTTAGGTACACCAAATAAATTACCTACATTTCCTGCATATAAACCTGATAATATATCATATCCTGCTGTTACTACACCAAGTACTATAGTACTATCTCCTGCTATATTGGCAAGAACTTGTGATATCCTTTTACCAAATTTAGGCATTAATGAATCAGCAGCACCTAATATTTTCTTGAATATATCATCAGCACAACTAACTATGTTTTTACTATTAATTTTAATATTTCCCATTTGTTTTGGGAAGTATTTTTCTGCTTGGTCTGCCACTATAGTTAATGCTTTTTTACCTAATTCTATAAATTTACCAAATAAGTCACCAGATTTACTTTTTACTGAATTAAGGAAGTCATCACCTGTTGATTTTACTATAGATTTGAACGTTTTTTTACCAGATGTTTCAATAACTTCGTCACCATTTTTAGCAACTTTACTGATAACTTCACCAGTATCTTCATCAACCATTTCAATAACTTCAGCAGCAGCTGGTTTTCCACCACCTAATACTTTACTTACATTATTTTTAACATTTACAAAAGTATCTTTTGTTTTAGTTACTATTTGTGCACCTGCATTATATGCGGCTTTTAATGGTTTTAATAAAGTATTTCTACCTTGATAAGCATGTTTTACTTGGTTAATTAAACCGTTATCGTATATGTATTGTCCATCAACATCTTTTCTTTCTTCTCTATAGTCACCTTGGTATACATCCCAAACACTAGCATCGTTTTCATCTGCTATTTCTTTATACTTATCATATTGCTTTTTACCAAGTACTGCAGCTATTCCTGCAAGTAATCCAGATATTCCAAGATTTTTCATTAACGATTTAACACCATCAAGTAATAATCCCGGAAGATCAAATGCGGCAGCTCCTGCTCCAGCAACAGTTCCACCTATATTAGCTAATGCTGCTAATAATTTATTTCTCCATGCTCTTTCTTCTTTTTTCTCTTGTTTTTTAGCCAATTCAGCTTGTATGAAATCAACGTTCTTTCTAGAAACATGTGCCTGTCTCATATCATCTAACTGCTCTTTGGCTTGTTTTTCTTCTAATTCAGTCATTCCTTCAGCATTGTCAGCTCTATCTTTAGCTTCTTCTTCTGAAACACCGAATAATTTACTAGCAACATTACGTAATCCATCGAATCTATTAAATAAACCAGAAGCAATATTTTCTGTTAATGACCCAATAAATGAACTTTTTTCGTCAAGTATACTTTGTAATGATTCTCTATCCATTCGGTGTAATTCCATACGTTCTTTGAAACTATATTGACTATCGTCTATGTCATCAGCAGAAGTTTCGCTTAATATATCAGTAACACCGTCAAATCCTTTACCGATTTTATTCATAGCAGTTCTTAATTTACCTGCAGGCTTTTCAGGAACTACCATTTCACCTTTATGTAACTCTGCTATATATCCATCATCAGGAACTATATCTAATCCATCAGCATGTGATTGACCTCTGGATCTAATTACATCTATAACATTTCTGAATATTGATTGTTGTTGAGGTTGCCCTCCTAATATTTCTGGAGATGCAGTTCCATTTAATACAGCATTTGCTTTATCGACCATATTTTCTTCAGGATCAGCCAATGTATTATATGGTACAGGAGCGTTATCTATATCATAATCAGCATCTTTACCATATACAAATTTCCAGAATATATTTCTTATATCTTTAAGTATAGTATTTCGTTCAGTATCAACTGTTGACATTCTAGATATAACATCACCAGTTGCAGATACTGTTTCTGCTGTTTCTTGTGATTGCATTAATTGTTGTTCTTGTAACCATGCTTCTTTTTCTCTTAATTCCTGTTCCCTAGCAGCTTTTTGTTTAGCACTAGCATATTTCCAACCATGTGATTTACCAAATGCTTTATCTGCTTCATATTGCTCTTGCATCTCTTTACGTTTTTCTGCACGTTGTCTCATTTCTTCCTTAAGTTCTGCTTTATGGTCTCTTTTTCTTTCTCTACGAGATTTACCTTGTCTATAAGGATTTCTTTCATCCATTGCTTGTTTTTTCTCTTCGCTAGTCATTACTCCAGCTAAGTCAAATAATCCACCTATACTAAATTTCCCGTTTCTCATATTTTCTAAAGCTGCTTCACGTCTAGCTTTTCTTTCATCCCTTATAGCATGACGGTTATTAAATCTTTCTGCTGCTCCACCCAATAATTTAATAGGAGCCATTAATATACCAGTAGTTACATTTAATAATGTTTTACCTATAAACCCGAATGTTTTCTTTATCATCCATGATAATGGGTCAACTACTAATTTTTTTAATGCTTTACCTATTGGTTTAGCAACATAGTCTTTAAATGCTTCAACTATAGGATTTACTGCTGTACTGAACATGTCTTTTATAGCTTCTTTAACATCTTCCATCATATAAACAGCAGCTTGTTTAACAGGTTCAAATGCTTCTGCTATTGGATTGAATATTTTACCTTTAAGGTAACCGTAAAGATTATCATTCAATTCAGCTATTTTTAGTTTTAGTCCTCCCATTACAGAAGTATCAAACCAGTTATGTAATTTAGTAAATAAACCTCCGTAACGTTTACCGTCTACATCTTTTTCACCAAATAAGAATTCTTGGAACTTACCAGTTGATGCAGCTATACCTCCAGCTAAACCTAAAACTGCTCCTAATACAGGACCACCAGGTAATAACATAGCAGGTAATAAACCAACACCTTGTGCAATTCCAACACCTAATCCAGCTGTACCTAAGAATGTGGCTAATTTAGGATTTTCTATTTCAAACCCTCCACCTTCTCCATCTCCAGCTTTAGATTTAAATAATTTTCCAAACACACCATTTTTCCATGATCTGTTATCTTTATCTGCAAAGTCTTTACCAAATATTAATTCTTGGAATGCTTCGGACTTAACAGTTAATGCAGTACCCATTCCTAATAATGCACCAGCAACAGGACCACCAGGTAATAAGAAACTTCCTAATATACCAAGTCCAGCACCGACTTTCATTGTTTTACCGTATTTACCATATGCATCTATAACAGATTTAGGTACGAACCCACCTTGTCTTTCACCATCTGCACCTAATTCACCATACATGAATCTATTAAAAGTTTCTGATTGATGTAATAATCTACTAGTAGTACCTAATAATAACGAACCAACAGGACCACCAGGTAATATAAAACTTCCTAATATACCAGCATTAGATGCAATAACAGATCTAACCATAGTACTTCCAGCACTTGAAATAAATGCTCTTGGTAATCTTTCTCTGATACCTTGCATAAAATCAGATATTCTAGTTCTAGCATTACCTATAGCTCGCTCACCAAATAATGTTGTTCTAAATTCGTCAAAACCTTCAGTAAAGTTACTTGTGAATCTTGATAACAATCCATCCTGACCATCATTTTCTCTAGTTCCAAGTAACGCAGTACCGAAACCAGCAACCATATTTCTTAGCCCACCAAGTAACGAGTTTCTATTATTGCCTTCACCATCACTATCGCCATCAAAGAAATTAGTGACACTTTCTGTGATATCACCTATCATGTCATCTACTTGATCAATAACAAAGGTATCTTCATCTACATCATCCATGTCAGTAACACCGAACATCACATATGTTAATGCACTTTCTAATCTACTATCAAGTTGTGCTGCTCGTTCATTTAAGAATCTAACTATTGGACCAGCTTCTCTTTGATTGTTGTTATCTTCATCATCGTTGTCAATACCGAAAGCAGCTCTTATTGAATTAAGTCTTTGATCTCTTTCTTGTCTTAATCGTTCTTCTCTTTCCCAATCTTCCTCTTCTTCCTCTTCTCTACCACCTACACTGTTGACGTTTATTCCACTCCTGTTATTAGTATTATTTCTAGTAGCTGTTGCATTAGTAACCGCATTTAATCGTTGATTATTAGATGCTATTATATTACCAAGAGAGTTTGTTTGTTGTTGTGTATTTTCAGTAGTAGTATTGGCTTCTATAGTCTGATTGTTTTGATTTAGTATCTGGTTACGAATAATCTGTGCATTTCGTTCAGATTCTTCTTGTTGTATTCTTTGTCTTATACTAGCATTAGGAGACCAACCATGGTATCTTCTCATTGTATCAGGGAATACTTTAATACCGTCTACAAGTGCCGAACGAATATCTCTAAGATAATCATATGGTTTTAATCCAAAACCATCGGATGTATCAGGTACACCCGTAGTTAACATTCTGACTATATTTGCTAATTCAGTTTTTGTAACATTTTTTATTTCTCTTAAATAATCAATTTCTTTAAATCCAAATTCGTCTACTCTACTATCTAGTAATCTAACAAGATTTTCTTGTTGTGTCATAAATAAGTTATTACTGTAGTCATTACCTGTTTTATCATTATATAAAGCAGAGAAACCAGTTAATGTTGGATTTTCATTTATCTTTTCTAGAACTCTTGCAGTTCTTCCTCTACTATCAGATATACCAGAAGTAGCCATTTTAATAAATTCTGCTCTAGTTAAACCTTTTGTGAGGAATTTACGTATTCGTTTTTGTCGTGCTTCATCTCCACCGAAAAGATCTATAATATCACCATTTATATCAAGATCATTGAACTCATCTACTAAATCACCATCTTTGTTTCTTTGTATAAATGGATTTATACGGAATCCTCTTTTAGTTGACATTCTAAGATATTCATTAAGATCATCCATGAATTGTTTTCTTTCATCCATGTTCATTCCTTGATCACGGGCATAATCATATGCTTTAGATCTAGTGTCAGAATAACCAGATGCTTCTGCTTTTGCTATCTTAGTATCTATCTCCTCTTTAAGATCATCTCTAGAAACAAAAACTCCTTTGTCGTAATTATAAATTCTTTCATCTTGACCAGTTAGTGCACTTTCTATTTTTCTTAAATAAGTTGGTATAACTTCAACTAAAGCCTTTTTACTTTCACCATCCCAACTTATAGCACCTTTTTCATATTCACCTAAATAAACGTCGTGTTTAAGTTTTTCTTTAGATCCAAAAATTTTATTTATGTAATTTAATATAGCATTATCACTATCTTCAAAGGAATTTATTCTAGATAATATTGCAGGTAAAAACGCATTTAAAGATGAGTCCACTTGACCAAAAACTTTTTTAGTTGCTTCTGGGATAATTTTTTTAGCAGCAATCGACATTAATTCACCAATCGGATTCGATGCTATCATCTTAAGCGTATCTGTGTCCATTAATATATCATAAATAGAAGATACTAAAATATTCTCGTCTTTTATATCTTCCAGATTAGTTGCTATCCTTTTACCGTATTCACCAAGTTTTAAACTGCCTTCAGCAGTAAATAGACCGTCTATAAAATTTCTTTTCTTTTTATCATTTTCTTTTTTCTTTGTGGCACTATCTAAATATTTAAGATATTCAATTGATTCTTCATAATATTTTAAAGAAGCTGCATGATACTTAGCAGTGGAATCATTATTGAATTGAACTAATAGTGATAAATTGTCGTTTATAGACGATAACCCACCAATTGTTCTTTCACTGACATTATAATCAAATGACATTTTTTCTGCATGCAATGCCATTTGTTGATCTGCCATAGCAACCATAGTTCCAACGGTTCTCTCATTATTAGCATTCATAGCTTTTGCTAGAGGCATTGTATTAATTACTGTTGTAGGCGTGGATTGACTATCACTTGATATTTCTTCATCAGGATCGAAATTAAAATCATCATCATCACCGAAAATGTCATCATCAAATCCGAAGTCAAATTCATCACCAAATCTATTTTGGTTATTAAGATTACCTGATTTTATATCTTCTTGTGCATTTTTAACTGCATCTGATATTATTTGCATATGAGGTAAATTTTTTATTTGTTGTATCATCATTCTTTTTGAACCAACATTCTGTCTCATAGACGTAACGAAATCACGTACATCATCTGCGTTATAATCCACAAATTCAGTTGTAACAGGGAACATATCTTTTACAACATCAAATGCTGTAATACCTAAACTTTTCCCGGCATTTCTCAACCAATCACTATTGACTGGCTGTTTTTTCAATCTTTCATTTATATTAAACTTTTTAGGTTTCTTTTTCGCCATGTAATATTTCTCCTTTCGTAATATTTCATTTCCTTATTAGAGTATTGTTTTTCATTAGAAATTTAGCACTAACTGTAAAACCTAAAATTTCGATGCTATATTATAATAGTGTAATACCATAAATATATATTATTAAGGAGAGGTTGAGTTATATTGAAAAAAGACATAATTAAAAGACTTCTAAAGTTATTCATAGGTGGTACAATAGCAGCATTTAGTATAGCAAGTGTAATAAACTCAGGATTAGGATGTTTTGCATTAACAGCAGCAAATATGTCATTGGCAACAATGACTGGATTGTCATTAGGTACAATTGGAATGATAGTTGACTTAACAATGTTGGCAATAGCAACTTACAAAGGTGAAGGTATAGGTGTGACTGCATTAGTAAATGCAACATACTGTTCATATATGATAGACATATTCCATGCAGTGTTACCTGTTCATCCTTTAATGGTTTTAGGATTATTAATAATCCCTTTAGGTTGGGGATTAATGGGTAAAGCAGGATTAGGGGATACAGCATCAAACTTATTAATGAATATATTTGCAAAAGAAACAAGATTTAACTTAGGAATAATTAGAGCAGTAGAAGAATGTATATTCATGGGCATAGGATTAATAGCAGCAAGTCAATACGTAACATGGTTTACAATAGTATTATCATTAGGATTAGGATATCTATTACAATATGGATATAAATTAATTAAGTATGATCCTACAGCAATAAAACATCAATATTTCATAAAAAGACATTAAATATATTTGGGGGAGATAATATGAAATTAGTTAAATATTCAAGAAGCAAAAAAGTGATCGCAATAGTTATGGGAATAATGATAGCATTAACATCAGGAATCAAATCACAAGCAAATACGAAATATCAAAATTCAAATAACAATAAGGTGGCGACTGAAATGAAATCAAATCAAAATAAATCAGTAGGAATCAAAAAAAGATATACAGAAAAAACAAGTGAGAAAAAAATGGCAGGAAGACCAATGAAAGTTGGTGCAACTGCATATTGTAATGATCCAATAACATCAACAGGAACTAAACCACAAGTAGGAAGAACTATAGCAGTTGACCCAAAAGTTATTCCTTACGGAACAAAAGTTTATATTCCACAATTTGATAAAATATTTATAGCAGAGGATTGTGGTTCTGCAATAAAAGGAAATAGAATTGACATCTACATGAAAGACTATAAAACATGTGTAGAATGGGGATTCAAAGATATAACTGTATATATAATAGAAGAATAAAAATAGGGAGATGACATTAATGGACATTCAATTCATATACGATGTAGTGGAATCAAAATATTCAAACTTAGAGTGTTATTCAATATACGATTTTAAAAATAATGATGTGGTATACGATACAAAATCAAATAAATCATTAATAATGATAGATAATAAAAATAAAATAATATACTTCATGGGTATGGAAACTGAAGAACATTGGATATTAGAGAAACATTATTATTATAAAATCATTCAAGAATTTATAGATAATTCAGAAAGATATGGATGTAAAGATTATTTAGTATTTGAAGATTGTTCAGGTGGTAAAATATATTATAAATATAATTAAAAAATATTAGGAGGTAATTATATATGTTAATTAAATTAAATGCACGTAATATAGTGAACACTGATTATATCCATTATGCGAAGATAAAAAAAGATGCAATTAATAATAAGTTTTATGTGTATATAATGTTTACTGATAATTCCAATTATAGTTCTGATCACTTATCAATAGAATTTAAGAATGAGAAAGATGCAGAAGCATGTTTAAACAAGTTATTATAATATAAATGAATAAAATTAATTATTAAAAAAAATATTAGGAGGTAATGTGTATATGAAAACTTATAATGAATTAGTAAATCAAGTTAAAGAGGAAATCGCAAATGGTGGTAAAAGATCATTTAGTAGAGAATTATTCAATGATTTAACATTAGCATACATGAATGACGTTGAAGGTAATACAACTGTAATAGCAAAAACTAGAAATGGTGAATTAGTAGAAGATGAAATAAATGTTCCATTAAACTTTAGAAAAATGTTAATGAAAATATTACTTGACTTCGGTGTAGACAAACAGGAAGCCGAAGTTATATTAACTAACAATTATCAATTTAGAGATTTGGATGCATTATATGAAGTAGCAAGTGAAGTAATAATAAACTATGCAAGTACAGGAAAGAAATTCAACTTCATTACAAAACCAGACTTACAAGTAAGTCTTATAATAGATGATTATGAAGAAGAAGAAAAAATGACTAAGAGACCAGGAGCACCAGATGAAGAAGCAAGAAAAGTGTTATACAAAAAACACAGAAAAGCAAAAGTAACATCAACATGTCCTGAATGGTTAAAGGATGTGTTAAGATAATTTAATAAGGAGAGTCATTCTCTCCTTATTTTATTTTTATCTAAAAACTCATTATTTATATAACAATTTTATACGTAAATAAATTTTAGAGGAGGTATAAAATTGAAATTAGAAGAGCATATGGAAACTATTTATAATAATATAGATGTTAAAAAAGTAAAAGGAACTTCATATCAGATATTACAAGAAAACTTATTGAAAGCAAAGACAATAGTAGACTTTGTATTAAGTCATAAATGTAAGAACAGAAGATACAAGACAGACGTTTCGGAATATTTTAATTTAATAATTATTAGAGTAGATTCATATATGACAGGTATAACTGAAGAAGGTAACTTTGCAATAATGTGTAAAGACTTCAAAGAATTATTTATGGAATCAGGGGTGGAAATAAATATAGCGATCCTATTGGGTAGTATAGATAAAAATGATTACTATTTTAGTATATATTATTAGGAGTTGATAACTGTGAAATATTTAAAAATTCTAAAATCATTATTCTTGAATTTTATATACAATAAAGATTGTGAACATGATTATCAAACAATAACTAATCTTTACGGAAAAGATGTGATTAGAATAGGATTTGTAAAATATAGATCAGTAAGAAAATGTAAACATTGTGGGTTTGTAGTTTATTCAACAGAAAAAGATAAAGAATGTAATATTATAAATAGAAAATATAAAATATATAAATAAAAGGGAGAGTGTTGTTTATGAAAAATATAAATACTGTAGAAGCATGGTTAGGAAAAGAAAACCAATTAGGTATAGATATATGGAATAAAAAATATTGTAACAACAACGAAACATTCGATCAATGGTTAAATAGAATATGTAACGGGGATGAAGATTTAAAACAACTTATAATAGATAAGAAATTCTTATTTGCAGGACGTATATTAGCAAATAGAGGTTTAGATAAAGAAGGTAAGAAAATAACATATTCAAATTGTTATGTTATTCCACCAGTAGAAGATTCAATAGAATCTATATATGAAACATGTGCGAAATTAGCAAGAACTTATAGTTATTCTGGAGGTTGTGGAATAGATATAAGTAAGTTAAGACCTAGAGGAATGAAAGTAAATAATGCATCTAATACAACTACAGGTGCAGTATCATTTATGGATACATTTAGTCAAGTAACTGGTACAATAGGTCAAAACGGCAGAAGAGGAGCCGCGATGATATCAATCGATTGTACACATCCAGATCTTGAAGAATTTATATCAGTAAAGAATGATTTAACTAGAGTAACGAAAGCAAATATATCAGTAAGAGTGAATAATAAATTCATGGAAGCAGTTAAAAATGATTCTGACTGGGAATTATATTTTAAAACTGAACATGGAGATGAAATGAGAAAAACAGTTAAAGCAAAAGAAATATTTAGATTATTAAGTAAAAACAATCATTCTATGGCAGAACCAGGTATATTATTCTGGGATAGAATAGAAGATTATAATATAGTAAGTGAAGATCCTACAGTCCATTATGCAGGTGTTAATCCCTGTGCCGAAGAACCTCTTCCTGAGGGTGGAAGTTGTTTACTAGGATCTATAAACTTAGCAGCATATGTTAAAAATAAACAATTCATGTTTATTGAATTCGCAAATGATGTACAAATAATAACAAGAGCAATGAATGATGTATTAGATCAAGG
>JAEIGA010005202.1_pt1 | contig 19968 bp, 18 predicted proteins | sample 9270691 | NCBI WGS metagenome assembly JAEIGA01 (sample SAMN17057246, study PRJNA624740) | gut metagenome | biome: biome; isolation source: fecal sample | host: Bos grunniens | place: China: Xizang | collected 2019 | reverse complement strand
GTAATATTTTTGGTTTTTTCAAAAACTGTTTATATATTTGCACAAGAAATAATTTAATGTTTAACTTTTAATATAAAATTTATAATGAGACAGATTGTAATTGACGGAAGACTTGCTAAGGACGCGGTTATTTCAGTTTCGCAGAATGGTAGACAGCATATTAAGTTCTCTATTGCGAACACAATTTTTAAGGGTAATGAGGAGAAGACTGAGTGGTTTGACATCACATCATTTGATGACTTTGTAATTAATAAGAAGTCTAAGGCTCTCACTAAGGGTTCATATGTTATTGTAACAGGTAATTGGGAGACTGAGGCTAATGTAAGTCCTAAGGATGGTAAGCTCTATATTAATCAGAGAGTAGTCGCAACTGATGTGAACATCCCTAAGGTTGGTAAGGCATCAGATAGCACAGCCACAAACGTAACCCCAACAGTACAGGCACCTTCAGTTCCAACTCCACAGGTTTCACAGCCAACCATTAACATTCCAAGTGTAGAGGCAAGACTTAATGCGACACCTGCACCTGAGTTTGTTGTTGATAAGGACGCTGATGATGATCTTCCGTTCTAAAAAATATAACAGTTTTAACTGTTAAACATTGACACCGAAAAGTAGAGATTTTATTAATAATTTCTCTACTTTTCATTTTAATAAACTATTTATATATTCAATATAATATGATAAAAGATAAGAAGATGAAATTTAAGATTGATGATAACTCCTATCTATCAATTATAGATGATAAGAAAGAGACTATCATTCATACAGATAGACACGAATTAGAGGAGTTAATGAATGTAATTAAAAATTACCTTGATGGTACAGACAAGAGTAAATCTTGCATTTATGTGTACAACCCAAGAAGTAAAAGATTAGAAAAAGTTGAAGAGTAGAGGATGTTCGAGAGGATATTCCTCTATTTTTTTGTTTATTTGACATAATATTTGTATATTTGCAAATAAAAAATGTTAAAATATGATTGTATTAGAATTTATTTGTGTGATATTATTTGTTGTATCAGCACTTCTTTATTTAAATAATATTATTGTCGATATTGGTTCAGCTATTGCAGCCACAAGAACACTTAGCCCAACACCTGCAGATGATGAAGATAGAGCTAAATTATATGCTAAATTCAGAATTGTTCTGTCATTTATTATGGGTATAACATTAGCTATTATAATTTGTTTTTAATTATGACAGAGAACATTAAGTGGATGGAAGAAATTGTTAATAGTGTTCCATCGAATGAAATACTATTTAAAATTTTTAGATTCATAATTGGAAAAAGGAAAAAAGGGGTTACATATAAAGACCTTTACATTTTTTATACTAATACTTATAATATTAAAGATACTGAACCATCACTTATTAAAACAAAGGCGATGGAGAATGTACTCGCAATTTATTATTATAATAACAATAAATTACCTGAATAAATGGAAAATTACTCACACTTCGTAACAATTGTTGCAGGAGAAAATCCTATTGAATTAATTGAAAATTATCTATATAAAGGGGGTAATGAACTTACTCTTGCGTATAGATATGAAGATGCTGAAGAAATAAAAAAAACACATACTTTATTAGCTAAAGAATATCTTAAACAAGTTAATAATGAATTTGAGAAAATGGAACTTGAGGATATTATTGAAACCCTTGAAAATCAAAATATAGATGAATTTTGGGAAGATTTAAGTGAAGAATATGAAATGGGTGAGGATAAAAATCTATATACAGATAAAAATCTTGAGTCTAAATGTTCTTCATATAATATAGGTAAAAACTTATCACTTCCATTTACTCTTAAAGATGGAACAACATCATTTCAAGCACGAAAAGGGGATGTTGATTGGGATAAAATGCATCTTCGTGATTATGATATGTATATAAGAACATGGGAATTAGCAATGGAAGGTGAAACACCTCTTAATGATATTGAAAAGAATATTAAAAAGAACATGGGCAACATGAGAGATTACTTTATGTTTTTTGGTGATAAAGAAACTTATGCATCCCATTGTTCTGCATTTTGGGGATATGCTTTTTTAGATGAAGAAGGTAGGTGGTATGATTTAAGTTTTGAAACAAATCAAATTGATTGGGTATTGAATTACTATGAGAAATTTATTAAACCACTATCTGATGATACATTATTAACAGTTTTTGAATGTAGGAAATAAGAAATATGGAAAAGAATTTTTACGATATACTTGGAATTACAGAGGAAGAGAAAAATCTTTCACAGAGTGAATTTGAGAAAATTTTAAAGAAAAATTACCGTGAGCTTAGCAAGAAATGGCATCCTGACAGATATGCAACTAAATCAGAAGAAGAAAGGCGGGAAGCTGAGGATAAATTTAAGGAAATTACCGAAGCTTATAATACCCTTTCCGATTCAACTAAGAGACAACAATATGATTTTTCTCAAAATGGTGGAGGAATGGGTGATTTTGATGACATTGATCCGTTCTCATTCTTTAGGAATATGCACGGTGGTTTTGGACAGCAACAGAGAGTTGCTAAAGGACAAAATGTTCAGGTTGAAATACAAGTTACTCTTGAGGAAGTATTTAATGGTGGCGAAAAAGAAGTTGAATATGATGTTCTTAGAACTTGTAGACACTGTAATGGCACGGGCTCAGCTAATGGTAAAACAGAAACATGTTCTGCTTGTAACGGAAGTGGTATGATTACCGATGTTCAGAGAAGAGGCAATATGCAAACAATTACACAGCGCCCATGCCCTCATTGTCATGGAACAGGTAGAAAAATTACAAACCCTTGCCCTAAATGTCATGGAGATGGTACTGAAGTTGTAAAAGAAAAAGAAAAAATAACAATACCGAAGGGAATTAATTCAGGACAGTATTATGTTATTCAAGGTAAAGGTTGTGAGCCTAAAGCAAGCAAGGGAGTTCAAACAATTAATGGTGATTTAATTGTTGTTTTCACTGTTGTTAATAACCATGATTTTACTCGTGAAGGAGATAATCTTATTTACAAACTTAAAGTAAATGTATACGATGCTCTCTTAGGTTGCGATAAAAAAATTAAAACAATAAATGAAAAAGAAATAACAATTAATATCCCTGAATGTACTAACCATGGGCATATTTTTACAATTAAAGGTAAAGGTTTACCAAATATGAATAATTCTCAATATGTTGGTGATATGAAGGTTATTGTTAATCTTGTTATGCCTAAATCACTTTCAAATAAAGATAGAGAATATCTTAAAAAACTTAGATAATGATTACTATTATAAAAAATATACCGCTAATTAATGACGTCTTTAATTATGACGTCATTTTAGTTGGTACAAGCATTAATAACGCCCTTGGTAATGGTTTTCAAAGACAGGTCAAAATTAACTTCCCCGTTGTTGATGAAATCAATAAATCAACTAATTATGGTGATATAAGAAAATTGGGAACCGTTAAAGTTGTTGGTAGTACACCAATTTTTTGCCTTTGTTATATTAATAAAAGCAAAAGACGCCCTGATATTAATCCTGAATATCTTGATTATGATTCACTTGAAAAGTGTTTAAAATTAATTAATGAAAATTTTAAAGGTAAAAGAATAGCAAGTACAATTCTTGGTTTAAGTGATTATGAGGGTAATGGTAATAAAGAAAAAATAATGAATATTATTCAAAATAATTCAGATAATTTAGACATGTATTTATATGATTATCAACAGCTTGATTATGAACAAGAACGAAAAGATAAATGGTATGCTATTGTAAACAATATTGAAAAATTATCTCCTGAGGAATATAGAGAAAAAAAGAAACAATTCCATTGGGAGGATAAATTTGGCATTTATAAACCAATGCCTAAAGGTATTACTGAGTATGAAATTAAACAACTAATAAAACAAAAAAAAGGAGAGTAGTTTTCTACTCTCCTTTAATTATTATAAACCTAAATGTTTCTTAATCATAGCTAATTCTGCTCTAAGCATCTCATTTTCTTCATGAAGTTTATCAATAGCTTTCAATGCAACAACTGATAATTTAGCATAGTCAACTGATAATATATCATCGCCACTAACTATTTCAGGATAGATTTCTTTCACTATCTGAGCTGATGTTCCTAAATCCATACCTTCTTTTCTACCATCTTTCCAAGTGAAATATTTCTTTGGAATTGATTTGAGCTTATCAAAATTAAGCTCAATGTCATTGCCAAACGTTTTCAATCTTTCATCTGATGTCTCATAATATGCAGTTGCACCTGACACCATACCATTAACAATAATATCACCTGTAACAGTTAAATCTCCATCAATTGTGCCACCGCTTGTTGGAAGATACCCACTCAAATCATCCGTTTTTGCATACCCTGCTTCCGCATGGTTTCCCCATCCATGAGCGGTTGCTCCCGATGAGGCGTTGGAACGAATAGCATCTAAATCGCTAATAGAAGCTTGTCCGCCAAGATCCGACAAACTAGGCCATGTATTAGTGTCAGTTGATTTCAAAGCCGTACTGTTAACTGAAACAACGTGACCTGCAGCATCCATATTAATACCCGTAATAACACTTGTTGCATTATTAGTAATGTCTACTTCTGTACCACCTTCTGCAGATTTTGTGGTTGAACTTGATGGTGGATAGTGATTATCAACTGATGTTACTTTTGTATCAGTATAACCTGTTAAATATTCGCTATGAGTATGATGTGCATCCCAAGTAAGATTGTTTAACCCTTGACGAGCAAATGTAACTTGCCCATTACCGTCACCTGTAACACTCGTTAAATAATAGTTGGTATCAGTACTATAATTAAAATTAGAATTTACCCAATTTATAGTTGCATATGTATTAGCAATGTTGTTACCATTACCATCATTTGTTGCAGAATCCGCAGCACCACCATTTGCAGGAAGTGATGTAGGGAAATCAGTGATATCAGATGTAGTATGAGTATGTGTGCTATTTGCTTTACCCTTTAATATTCCTTCAAGTGTATTTTCATCACTGATATCTTTCAAGAAATCAACAACGTCATTCCATTGATTAATAGTTGTATCAGTATCTTTAGTTATTGTATAAAAATCTTCAAGAACAGTAATTCGTTTATTTAAATTATCTGTTGTACCTGTCTTAACTAAATCATCAATACCTGTTAAATGTGTTAATGCTGTCGGTACTGTAATCTTAGCTATACCGTTTTCATCAACAACTGATTTGTCATTTACAGTTACACCTGTAACAGGTAATTCACTTTTTTTAGCTAAATCCTTAATTGCCTCACCAAGCTCACCATCAGTTACGTACCCATTTAAATTAATCTTAGCTATACCGTCTTCAAGTACCGATACATTATTAACTGTTACACCCGTAACAGGTACTTCAGGGATATCAATAGCAGCAATTGCATCACTAAGTTGTTTGCTATCCACAACATCAGTAGGTACTGTAATCTTAGCTATACCGTTTTCATCAACAACTGATTTGTCATTTACAGTTACACCCGTAACAGGAACTTTAGGGATATCTTTTGTTGTTACAAAATCCTTAATCGCATCTTTAAGCTCACCATCAGTAACATAATCAGTAGGTACTGTAATCTTAGCTATACCATTTTCAACTACTGATACATTATTAACTGTTACGCCTGTAACAGGTACTTCAGGGATATCTTTTGTTGTTACAAAATCCTTAATCGCATCTTTAAGTTCATTATCTGTAACATATCCATTTAAATTAATCTTAGCGATACCGTCTTCAAGTACTGATACATTATTAACTGTTACACCTGTAACAGGTACTTCAGGGATATCAATAGCAGCAATTGCATCACTAAGTTGTTTGCTATCCACAACATCAGTAGGTACTGTAATCTTAGCAATACCGTCTTCAATTACTGATTTACCATTAACTGTTACGCCTGTAACAGGTACTTCAGGGATATCAGTTATTGTTACAAAATCTTTAATTGCTTCTTTAAGCTCATTATCAGTTACAACATCAGTAGGTACTGTAATCTTTGCAACGCCATTCTCAACTACTGATACATTATTAACTGTTACACCCGTAACAGGTACTTCAGGGATATCAATAGCAGCAATTGCCTTAGTAAGATCATTATCAGTAACATAATCAGTAGGCACTGTAATCTTTGCAATACCATTCTCAACCACTGATACATTATTTACTGTTACACCTGTAACAGGAACATTAACTAAACTATCAATTTCATTTGTTTTAACATAGTTAGTTAGATCAATCTCAATATTTCCACATTCAGAATTACCTTCATCAAATAACTGTATAATTTTCTTGTCAGTAGAAGTGTCTCCTGTTAAACGATATTCTTTAACAATAGACGTATTACCACCTGGTGCCAAATTAGCAGGTAATTTTGCTTCAATATCTTTAGTATTACCATTTGCAAATGTAATTGTTGCTAACTTAACATAAGAATCAGTATTTAAAATCGTTTGAGATGTCTCAATATTGGATACATAGTTAGTAGGTACTGTAATCTTAGCGATACCGTTTTCACCAACAACTGATTCGTCATTTACAGTTACATCTGTTACAATAACATCAGGTACGTCATCTTTTTTCACAAAATCTTTAAGAACTTCATCAATATGTGCTACGTTATTCTCATCAAGAAGTGTGATGTTATTGTATTTTACATCAGTGACAATTACTTCAGGTATATCAGGAATTTCAGGTGTAGGGATTTCTATTCCCGCAATTGCCTTATTAAGATCTTCTTCAGTAATATAATCAGTAGGTACTGTAATCTTAGCTATACCATTTTCACCAACAACTGATTCGTCATTTACAGTTACACCTGTAACAGGAACTGCAGGGATATCAATAGCAGCAATTGCATCACTAAGTTGTTTGCTCGTAACACTATCTATATTAGCATACACAGGAGTTATTTCTGTGTTACCGTTGTCAGCTTTATTAATAGATAAACTCTTAATAAATTTAACATTTTTTTCAATCTCTTCAGAACCTTCCCCAATAGTTACTTTTTCATGTGTTAAATAATTTTTTTGACTTAAAATTGTTTCAGTAACATAATCTTTAGGGAAATCTTTATAGGTAACTTCTAATTCTGTGCCATTTGCCTTAATATTAGTAACAACTAAATTACCATCTTCATTTTCACCATCAACAACACTTATTGTAGGCTGAGAAGGCATTATTACATTAATATTAGTATCACCTACTGTTGCAATAGTATTTTCAGTTCCCCATGCTAATGTAGCATCCTTATTTGTGACACTTTTATTGGTTAAGAAATTTACCTCTTTTGTCTTAACGAGTATTTCATCACTCTCACCATTATTTTCGGTGCTTATTGAAACAATAATTTTCTTATCATCAGATGTGTCCTCACTCTCAATAATTTTAACACCAGGTTTTGAAGGTAATTTAACATTAATAGTTTTTTCACCAATTGTAGCTATTTCAACATCTTTATCCCATGATAAAAGACTATTTTTTGAAGTAACTTCACTTTTTGTTATCACACTTTTTGTATCAAATGTAGTAGTTGTGAAATGAATTTTAGTCTTGTTGTTTTCATCTATCCACATATCAGTGATAAATTTATTATCGTTTTCACCTGTTCGTTCTTCTGTTGTAAGTGCAACTTCAAATTTCTCACCATCAGGAGGAAGTAACCCCATATTACCTAATATAGTATCTAATTCATCACCATCAATATATTTTTCAGCATCCTTAGTAAGAAGGTAATCGTTAAAATTAACTTCTGTTTTAGTTAACGTTAATGTATTACCATTATCGTCTGTTGTAAAAGTAAAATCACTAACAAAACTATTTACGTTGTTAGATCCATTTTTATTTACATTTAAATTATATGTAGGCAACTCTTTATAAGTCACCTCATATCCTAAATGTGAATCTTTTGTTGGCTGTACATCAGATACATAATATGTATCAACATTAGGGCTAACAGACTGTGTTTGTAATTCATGTGAGGGAAGCGAAGGTAATGTACCTTGCTTAACTGAAATTACATGTCCCAACTCATTTATACCAATCTCTGAAATAAATGAAGTTTCATTGAACTTACTATCACTAACAGTTTCTTTATTAACGCTAACTTTACCATGTGATATTACTATGTCATCTTCACTATCAACAACTATCTCTCCTTCAGCGCCTTCATTAGGTGATGTTATCTTGAGCTCTTCATTTTCTTGTACAACCTGAAAATATTTTGTAGTTTCTACACCATTAACCCTATTAGATATTTTCAAATATGTTTTACCCTTTTCTGTTCCGTCAGGAAGTTCTTCAACAATTTCATTGGTATCAAAAATATCAACATCTAAAACTCTTTCAATTTTAGTTTCTATTGAATTATCACCTGTTATTGGAATTCTATATATAGGCTCATTTTCATTAATACCAAATAATTGTATTTCTTCTTTATCTTCATCCCATATCATTTTAATGGAAGTCTGTAATTTACCCTCAGCTGTCTTACTTAAAAAAGAGTCATTATCAACAATCCTCACATTACCAATACCGACACTGTTATTATCAATGTCTTTTATATAAATGCTTGGATTATCTTTATCATTGCAAATAACAATTTCACCAAATGCATAGTCTTCATGATTTTCTACATTTGAAAACCCATTTTTAGCGTCACTATGCTTATCATAATGCTTGTTAACTATTAATTTTGCCATTTATACTTAATTTTATACTCTATAAATAGTTAATACTAAAAGAAAAAGCGAAGCTTTTATGCTTCGCTTTTAATTAAAATATTCAGGATATTTTTTTATATATTCTAAAAATAGATTTATCGATAAAATACACAGTTTGTTTCTATATTTATCTAATTTTGCTCGTACACCATATTTTTCAACTCCCATTAAATGAACAAGCCCCAATTCCTTCGACTCATCATAACGTATTAAATAATTTTTTATTAAAACCCCAACGTTATAATTAAATGTATCGCATAAACATTTCAAAAAATATTGTTCACACACTAAATCTATTATAAAATTTTTATCAATGTTTTTTAATTTATCATTTCCCCTAATTTGTTCAAATAAATTGAAATATTGTTCAATGTATTTATCTTTCAACTGTTGGTTATTAAAACCAATTATGCCTGTGCAACAAGAATCAGTTATTAAACTAATACTATAGTTAGGGGTTTTAACTCCTGCCTCAGTTAAATAGGAATAATCCCTATAAGATACATTCTTTTCAATATCTTGAACTATAATGTCATTTGTTTCATATTGTTTAATGATTTCATCTAAACATTCTTTTGTTTCTATAAACATGTCACCGTCTATATGAATTGAATTCAATGGCTCATTTTTCATAGCAAAAAATTTGCCACAAGCCCACATGTTATGATTTGCATTTTCAGGAATATCATTTAATGTTAAATGAACTTCGTCATAAGGTATAAAACTAAGAATTTCAGCACCCATATCATCTGTATATAATACAACTTCCTGTTCAAGTCGTTTTAAACAAGCAAAAGAATATGCATAATATAAAACATCACACTCTAATACTCTATCTATATGGATATCCCCCGAAAATTTCGGGGGAGTCCAAAAACTATGTACAAAACGCATAGCAAAATATTATTTTTCATTCTCTAATTTTGAAAGCCTTTCATCCATTTTAGCTAACATCTCTTTAAGCATTTCATTTTCCTCATGTAACTGATCAATAGCTTTAAGAGCCACAACAGATAAACGGGCATAGTCAACTGTCAAACCATTTTCCCCTTCACTTACCAATTCAGGATAAACCTTTTGCAAAACTTGGGCTGATGTACCAATATCAATACCGTCTTTTCGTCTGTCTTTCCATGAGAAATATTTCTTTGGAATACTTTTTAATTTATCGAAATCTACCCCTATCTCCTCATAGAAATCTTTAAGCGTCTCATCTGATGTCTGATAAAATGCTGTTGCATAACATTGTCCTGACTGTATATAGACACTTGGATTAAAAACAGCCGTTGAAAGTGTTTGATTAGACGCACTTGAAGATGTACCTACCAAATAGGTTATCCCTGAACCTGCCATAACACTAACGCTACCTCCTGCGCCACTATTTTCAATTGTTGTAATTCTTGCATCAAGGCTTACATTACTTGCAGTCAACGCACTAACAGTATTATTAATTGTTTCCATCGTACCAACCTCAGAACCATTAGCATATAGCTTACCTGCTTGCATGTAAACTTTAGAATTGGAATTAGTTTGACTTTCCAATGATTGTTCAGCAGAACCAATTAAGTAAAGTTTATCGGTACTATTGGTAGAACATGTTTTCATGGCTGCGTTCTCCAACATAATACCTAAATTGTCAGTGTCGGTAAATGTAACATTAAAAGGGTTCGTACTAATACCAAGACTTTCAACTTGAAGATGATTAGCATATAATGCACCTTCTTGCATGTAGACATCGGAATTAGAGTATGTTTGAACACCATTACTACCTGTTGTCTGACCTGTCGCACCAACTAAATAAAGCTTAGATGTTGAATTATTTGAGCCAGCGGTATTTTTAGTGTTTGTTGGTGTTCCACCTGTTACAGATATAATATGTCCTTTACCATCATATGTCAAATCTTTAACATACCCTGAAATTGTTGAGTTTGTATTTGCTGTACTTGGAGTAAAGTGAGCCGCATATGTATTTGCACCATTTGTACCATTTGTACCGTTAGAACCTTTTAAATTTTTGAAAGCTAAATCAATTGTTATTGCACTCGCGGTACCACCTGTAGTCACTGTAACTGAAGGGGTACCTGAATTATTATCAACACTTGCGGTAACACTTGTTATTTTACCTGCCGCACCATCAGCACCATTAGAACCATTTGTACCATTTGTACCGTTTGCACCTTTTATATTAAACAAATATTTTCCATACCATGTTGAAGCTGATGCTCCACATGAGTATAGTTCATAAACATTTCCATTTGCTGCAATTACAATGTCACCTATTTTACCTGTTGAATATCTAGATATAGATGTTTTAGTCAATGATTGATTAGACGATGTGCCAGGACTTTGTGATGTTGTTAATACATTTGTACCATCAGTACCATCAGTACCATCAGCACCATCAGTACCATTTGTACCGTTTGCACCATTTGTAATTGCAATTGTACCTGGTAACCAACCACCATTAGTGTCCTTGACACGATAATAGTTAGTTGCACCTGCACTTGTACTTGTCGTTGCGGTTGTTGTACTATTATTTGCTGTTACGCAAACCACTGAACCAACCGATTTACCATCAGCACCATCAGCACCATCTGTACCATTTGTACCATTTGTACCGTTAGTACCATTAGCACCTTTTAAATTTTTGAAAGCTAAATCAATTGTTATTGCACTCGCGGTACCACCTGTAGTCACTGTAACTGAAGGAGTACCTGAATTGTTATCAACACTTGCGGTAACACTTGTTATTTTACCTGCCGCACCATTTGTACCATCTTTACCATTCGTACCATTAGAACCATTCTTAATTGCAATTGTACCTGTTAACCAACTATCATTAGTGTCCTTGACACGATAATAGTTAGTTGCACCTGCACTTGTACTAGGGTTAGTTGTTGTCGTTCCACCACTTGTTGATACGCAAACCACCGAACCAACTGAATAACCTTGTGGGCCCTGTGGACCTGTTTCACCATCTTTACCATTGCTACCATTTGCACCATTTGTAACAGCAATTGTACCTGTTAACCAACTACCATTAGTATCCTTAACACGATAATAATTAGTTTTGCTCGCTGCGTTACTTGTAGTTGCTGTGGTAGTACCATTATTTGCTGATACACAAATAACTGAACCAACTGAATAACCTTGATCACCTTTGTCACCTGTATCACCCTTATTACCTTTAATGTTTGTAAAAGCAAAGCTAAGTGTCTGAGCAGATGCGGTACCACCTGTTGTTATCGTAACGCTTGGGGTTCCAGTTGTGTTAGTTACACTACCCGATGCACTTACTAATTTTGTAGGTAAGTACCCCAAACCATCTTCTATTGCAGTTGCACCTGATACCCATTCTCCATTACCATCTGAATTAGCTTTCAAGAAATAACCATTTGTTCCTCCTGTAATATTAGCTGCAATATGATAATGCGAACTATTTGCATACTGACTATGAGTATGGTTCAATGAAGGTGCCTGCCCATCTGCATGAGCCTTTCCATTCATATCACCTGTTACTAATTTAACAACACCTGTATTACCTGTAGTTGCTGAACGCACATTTTTCTTTGTTGCAGCAATCACACCATTTGCATCCTGTGTAATTGTATCAATGAATGCTATTGCACTACCACTTGCTGAAGGATCAGATACAGAGCTCTGTACTACTTTATATGTTGACTCTGCACCTAAAAGTTCCCAATTAGTTCCATTGAATACAAATTCTTTATCACCGTAGAATACCACACAACCTGCTTCTGCAGTATGATTAGCGCTATTAATGGTAACAGTTGTTGCTGTTGAACCATCAGTAAGAGCTGTTGTTGTTACACCACAATATTTCAATGCCGCACCAAGACCTAAGTCTGAAGCTGTTATAGTTATATCAGATGAACCATTATATGTTTTACTTCCAACTGTTAAATTTTTAAGGTCATTTGTTAAATCACTGATATTTGTTGGCACAGTAATATTAGCAGTTTTAGCAGTCGAACCATCATAAGTAGCAATTGTCGTTCCATTCTTCTGTATTGTCAAACTTTTTGGGTTCTTCAATGCAGTTGGAATTGTTGGCATTGTGATAGTTATTGTTTTATCTGATGCTGATGTAACATGACCATATTCATTAACCTGAATATCAGGAATATAAAGAGTACCTGTAGCTGCGCTGCCACTAATAGAAGAGGTTGAACTATCAGCTGAACTTGTGAAACCACCTTCTTGTCCTTGTTTTGCGTGACTTGCTGTATAAGACACCTGATTAGTACCATCTGTTCCACTTAATACAACAACATCATCATCAGAAGCTAAAGCTGTAATAGTGTGTACGTGGGTTTTTGTTGCAGCATATTCGTAAACAGCCTTACCCTCAACTACTTTTGTTGATGCTGAAGTAATACCACTTCCTGCTGTTATAGTATCAGTAATATCATCTGATACATGTGAATGCCCATTTTTAGATACCCCTGTAAGCTCAATTGTTATCTTATCATTTGTAGCATCAGGAGTAATAGTAACATTCTCACCTGCAACTAAAGTAAGCGTATCTGTTGCCTTATCTGCACTAATTGTTGTTGAACCAACCACTACATTACTAAACGCATTCTGATTTGCATATGAAGTAAGATCTGGACCTGAAATTGTTACTGAACCACTTGTTGAACCTGTTGATGCACTAATAGTACCACCACCTGTTAAACCATTTGCTGTTTTAATTTCAATTGAAGTAATTGTACCATTATATTTTTCCTCTGTTAAATATTGACTATGTGTATGTGATGCAGCAGCAGCCTCACCATCAGCATATGTTTTTCCTTTTAAATCACCATTTACGAGTTTAGATACACCTGTTGTCCCCGTAGTTGCTGTTACTTTTGTCCATTTTCCATCAGCCAATTCATATGCATCATCAGCCAATTTATATGCATCATCAGCCAATTCATATGCAATATTAACAGCTTTTTCGGTAGCAGCCTTAGTTGAAGTTGTATTAGTAACAGAGTCACTTAACTGAACTGTACCTGTTTGTGTTGTACTTGCGGATTTCTCTTTATAATACCCTGCATTTGCATGATTACCCCATCCATAAGCAGTTTTACCTTCTTTAGCATTACTCTGAATTGTTGTTAATGCCTTACCCTGCACTAAACCTGTAGCGGTGCTTGTAATTTCACTATCTGTGGAAATAGTATCTGTTATTTCAGAAGATGTATGTGTGTGTGTAAAATCAGTGATTTGAGACTTAGTATGTGTATGTGCGAAGTCTGTTATCTGAGACTTAGTATGTGTATGACCCGTATCTGACTTACCCTTCAACTTATCATCAATCTCAGTTTCAGTATAATACCTATCATCATGAGTATGACCTGTATCAGATTTACCCTGAAGTTTGGTGTTAATTTCCGATTCAGTATAGTATCTATCATCATGAGTATGACCTGTATCAGATTTACCCTTTAGCTTATCATTTAACTTAGCATTAATTGCTGTTTCGTCAATGATTTTAGCATAGGTTGTATCGGTTTGTCCTGATACTGTTGTCCTAATACTAAGAAACGGTTCTGATGAGTTATAGTTTACTGCTATCTCACCAAAATCAAGAGTTGAGCCTGTTGGCAATGAGCCTGGCTTCACACTTCTCTTGTGAATTACTTTGTTATTTTTATTCTCTGCCATTTATATAAATGTTTTTTATTAAGGTATATATATACCACATTATTATCAATACTAATAAATAGAAAAAAGGCTGAGAAAAGTTACTTTTCTCAACCTTTTTTTCAGTTAAAATTTCATATCAAGAACATCCATGATTTCCTTGAATCTTTTATTCTTTTTTGGTAATTCATATCTTATATATTTCCTAATTTTCTTGAATTGATAATGTATATTATGAATACCACTTTCTTCTTCAAGTTCATCATATTCCTTATTTTCCATTATATGTTTAAACCATATATTGACAACATCAGCATCAAATTCCTGATAAAGTTCATATTGAACAATATCCATCATTTCATCCATTTCAGGTATGTATTCTTCATCTATAATGTCGAAATCAACCAATTCTTCAAAAGACTCCATTTTCTTTGTTCTTTCCAATTTGTTTATCAGATTAGTTTTATATGACACCCACAAATAAGCTTTTACTTTCTTATAATCATTAGCATCATCTTTATATATCTCTCCACACTTTATGATGGTATCATGAAAAACGTCTTCATCGAAAACCATTTTTAATTTATTAACATTTAGAATAAAACAGTTTTTTATCTCCTTATAATGTTCATTTACCATCCCCAAAAACTCATAGTTTGTTGCCATAATCTCGCAAATCCTTAACTATTATAAATAGCTCTATACAATCAAATTTAGGATATCCTCTTTTTTCATTACGAGAACCTTATTTGGTATAAACTGTTTTAGAGTATCGTTATTGATATATTGTTTAATATCTATTACCACCCCATTATCATCTATTTGATTGGCATATTCAATTAATATATCCTGAGGATTGATTTCCCCATTTTGATCAGCAAAAAGATTAAGCATCCCATCAATCTTATATGCATTTTGTTTAACCAACACCTTCAATGTTGCATTTATCATTTTCTCAGTTACAACAGGACTACTAAAATAAGTATCAATAAGTCTGTTTACTGATGTGATTAGTTTTAGTTTTACTTCTTGTGCGTTCATAGTGTTTAAATACCTTTATTTTTTATTCTTTTATAATCATCGAATGACATTGATGAATAATTTGTAATATAGTCATTCAATTCCATCATATTACGTTTCTCCTCAGCTTGCTGTTCTTTTTGAGCTGTTTTAATTGTTTTCTTTAATGTTTCAATCTTGGAAACCGCCTCAGGATTAGCATTTATTTTCCATCTTACCGTTTTCATTATCTCAGTTTGTATCATCTGTTGTATCTCAGCGTTCAGCATTATAAATTCTTCATTAGTATGAAGCTTTTCCATCACCTCTTCATCAAGTTCCCTCACCATCTCATCAAGCTCTCCAAGATAATCTTTACTTTCTTTTTCAGGTTGTTGTGGTGGATGTTTGGCTAATAAATTCTGTTGTGCTTGTTGATATTGAGCCAATGCATTATCCAATTGTTGTCTAACATCCATTTCAGGTGGCATCTGACGTTGTACATTGCTTGCCATTGATGTATATAATAGAGGATCAGTACCCCCAAATACAAAATTATTCATAAGTTCATAGTGTTTAGTTTTATTTTGATTGGAAGCTAAGGGAATATCCCTACTCCCTTAGCTTAATTAACTTACGCACCTGTTGTACCTGTGACAACAATAGGATTGCAAGGATTGTAACTAGCATAACCTGTTACAGTTGGAGTTGAAGGAAGAACTACCTCTCCCGAAATCATCTTGCAAGTACGTCTTGCGAGATTAAAGTCAGCAACAAGAGCCACATTGTCAATCTTAGAATTGATAAGAGCATCCTGATAAGGGCGAACTGCAGCCATCATGTCTACTTTCTTATCAACATCATTAATCTTTGCAATGAGTTCATCCTTAGAATCCCTTTGTCCCTTGTAGAGAGCAAATGAATCATCTACATGATTCTTGTAAAGCGCAAACGAGTTGTCTACATTAAACTTGTAAAGATCAAAGAATCTACCATCAATCTCTTTCTGTGTAGCAATTTGTCCTTCATAGAATTGTTTAGTTAATTCAACATAATCTGCCTGCTCCTTTCTTTCATTCCAAAGGTCTCCGTGAGGAACACCTTCGCAACCTGGGGATGCCTTACCTCCACCAAGAATTCCATTGAATAAACCATCTTTCATACTTAAAATACCGCTAAGTGCAGTACCGATAATCAAATCCTTCCATATAAGTCGTTAATTTATATGCGTTCTCTTATGAACTGCTGTATATTTCTATACAGATGAGACTATATCTTCATCTAAGTTACCTTAGAGCCTCCCATTTCCACCCACTTGGGTGTACCCTACTCCATTTCGCTATTCAGCGTTGTTTCGGTAGTCGTTGAACCTTTAATACAACCTCATTTGCTTGTTTTATTTAAATACAAATAAATTCACTTGCATTGCTTGGCTGCTGATTGTCTTCACCATTATGTGTTAAGAGTTCCCAGCAATTAAGGAGGTTTTAATTGAGCATTATAGTTTACCCAATGTTAAGCCCGCATTTGCTTTTCCTTTTGTTGCATACTCTGTGTGAGTTTCCATTACTTCTGCCATAATTTTGTTTAGTTTTATTTGATTATTTTATTTGGTTGTTTGAGTACTCATTCACACTAAAAATACAAAAATGAATTTATGGGTAAAACAAAATTAAAAATTTTAAAACGTTGATTATCAATGCTATACAATAAAAAACGTCACAGACCCGTATAGGAACTGTGACGAAATAAACAAAAACTAAAATTTAATAGCAATTATTAGAAATTACATATAATAGTTTTTTTCTCTTTTAAAATTATCATCGCTATTTTTCTCATCATTTACTATAACAAAAATAGCAAAACCAACATTAAGCAATATAGAAATTATCATAATCCATATCTGTTGTGTCATTGATAACTCCGTTTTAACATAGGAAAAGTCTTCAAAATTTTTCCTTTCCCAATCACCGTTTTCAAGTGATGTTCTAAGAAAATCAGAATAAGCTTTTAAATCAAGGGTATCTCTCTCAGAAAAATAAGATTCAGTCTTCACGTCTACCGTTGGTACATCACACCATGAGAATGCATTACACCACTTAACCTTATTATCATTAGTTCCAAGACATACAACTAACTCATTCTTATTACCTCCTTTCCAATAAGAACGTTGTTTCTCAGAAATTTCAATGGATTCATTCTCAAAAAGAAGAACAAAAACTCTAAACTGATGTTTCTTACCATAAAAGCCATTAGTGAATCTTAATGCATCTTCCTGATTTTGTGGCAATTTTATTGTTTTTGAAAGTATTGGTGTTTGGTCATACTTTTCAATAGATGGATAATCATATAAGCCTAAAGAATCTGCATCCTTCTCACTAATATCTTCAAAATTAAAAATCGAACGACTATTTTGAAGTTTATTAGTATACTTGTGTGAATGTGTTACAGGCCAAGCTGTTTCTTCTGAACCATTCCAATAATAATCCTGAGCATCACCGTCAATTCTATGATATCTACGGTGCATATCCACAAATACCATTTTAGTACCAAATTTACGAACTATCTCATCGAATTCTTCTTCGAAAAACAACCAATGCTCCTCACCATCTTGGTCAAAATAACTCCATCGTTCAGGATGATACTGTCTATAAGAACAGTCATATGTTTGAGTGGTTGTTGTTTTACCTGTTCTTACAGTTCTTGTACAAGTTCTATGTACCCATTCATCCCATTCATCATAATGTCGGACTTTAGTTATATAATCTCCAAGATATTCTGTATCGGTATTATTATAACTTACCATTATCAACCTGACAATTAATGATACTACAATGGGAGCCACAATCATAACAATATATTCCCACCAAACAACCTTCTTTCTAAAAAAGAAAAGAAGAAAAACAGATACAAGAAACGGAATTATATAAATCAAAAAGTCCATAATTTTTTATTTAAAAAAGTTTTACATCATCATCAAGTCCTGTCTCCATGACAACCTTTGAACGAGTAGACGAAATAACTGTATACTCAATTCTTTCCTTATTGGATACAAACCACTTTGAAGGGACTGATGTTAGAAGAACATTGTGTTCTCTAATAATGTCAAGCATTCGCTCCTGTGTCTTCCTAAACTCCTCACGATTAAGCTCAATGCTCTGCATCAAATCCATATAAAGTGTTGTGTCAAAATTAGGATTAGCCTCCTGAATCCACTTCATCATGCTACCATCACCCTGTGAATATCTACCTTCAATAAGTGCGGGATAAATCTCAGAAAAGGCATCCTTATACTCATTTGTCACCTGAGCCTTTTGCTGAAGTGTCTTCCACATCTTATCGTGAACACCCTCAATCTTACCACGCTGAGCCTCTGCCTGTGCTCTAATTTTTGCATCCTGATTATTATAACCAAAATACATACTTACACCAATGATTCCAAAACTAATAATCATAATTGTTACTGCAATACCAATAATTCTTCCCATTTTATTCTTCAACTAATTTATATTTTATATTTTTAATAATTGTATCCTCATCTATTACCAATTTACCCTTGGCTTTCTTCTCGTTTCTAATGGTATCGAAATAGTTACCAAACCACTTTTGCAGAGGACATGGCTCAATACACTTATGTTTTTTAATAGGTATATACGTTGGTTTAACACCACAAATCTCTACTTTCTCTATATACTCAACAGGAGTGTTAATTACTTCTAATAACCCATCTTCATTAATAATTACAAAACGGTAATATACTTCGCCGTTATAATCAATAACTTCGATACTATTGGCGCTATCAACGACTACACGATGAGAATCCCCATATTGCGCCTCCCATGCACGTTCATCACCTGTTATATTAGTATACCATTCTCCAACACATCCTAACAGTACACATATTATAAGGCTTAAAAACACCGCTGTAAATGCTTCACCCCATGTTTCACTTGTTATACTTCTTTTTCCTATAGCTTTCACAATAAATGGGATACTAAAAGCTACAATGCAATTAACTAAATAAACAACTAACATAATTTATTTTTCATTATAAAATTTAATTAAACTTGGATCAACATGTTCTTTTACATACTTATCCATCCTCCTACCATGTTCGCTACTCGTTGTATTATAGAAGTTACCATTAGACGCAGAAACTAAAATAATCCATGTAATTATTATACTAACGGCAAAATACCATAAGCCAAGAAAAAAAACGTCTTTTGTTGCAGTTTCACTTTTAACAAGTGAGTATATTGATAATCCTAATGACAACGCAGGGATAATACACCACACAAATATACTAGGTACTACTGACACTAATACTAATTGTAACATTCCTACTACCATCCAAACAACACCAAACATTGGAAAATAGAAATCATCATCGTAACTACTCTTCAAAAAATCTCTATCTTTTCCATATTTCACTTTATATCCTTTCTTAGTGCGAGTACATTTTACTTCCCCATCATAATGATCAAAATCATAATCATCAATAATTGATACGCAATTATCTCTTGAATTCATACTTTCTAAAAATTTACCCCACCACCATAAAGATGGTGGGAATTAAACTTAAAGACTAAG